>OOCT01000384.1_pt1 | contig 42318 bp, 39 predicted proteins | sample 1671851 | NCBI WGS metagenome assembly OOCT01 (sample SAMN06348199, study PRJEB24527) | human gut metagenome | biome: human gut; feature: ankylosing spondylitis patient; material: feces | host: Homo sapiens | place: China | collected 2015-10
GGCGGCGGAGCCCATGGAGAAGCCCCGGTCGAAGGTGCGGCGCAACGGCGTGCGGCGGGCGGGGCGCTCGGTCTCCCGTTCGGCCCGCTCGGCGTAGGGCAGGCGGCCCGACTTCTCCACATACTCCGGCGGGATCTCCCCCAAAAAGCGGGAGGGGCGGTTGGAGTTGGTGCGGCCGAAGAGCATGCGCTGGGAGGCGCAGGTCATATAGAGCTTCTCCTTGGCCCGGGTCATGGCCACGTAGCACAGGCGGCGCTCCTCCTCCATCTCCTCGGCCTCGCCGATGGCGCGGATGCCGGGGAAGATGCCCTCCTCCACGCCCACCACGAAGACCACCGGGAACTCCAGGCCCTTGGCCGAGTGCATGGTCATCATCACCACGCAGTCCTCGCTGGGATCGTGGCTGTCCAGGTCGGTATAGAGGGCGATCTCGTCCAGGAAGCCCGCCAGGGAGGGCTCATCCACCGCATTCTCCAGGTAGTTCTGGATGGAGGAGAGCACCTCGTGGACGTTCTCCAGCCGGGTGCGGTCCTCCACAGTGTTCTTTTGCTCCAGCATGACGGCGTAGCCGGTGCGCTGCACCAGCTCCTCGTAAAAGTCGGGCAGCTCCATCTCGCCGGAGAGCTTCCGCAGCTCCGCCATCAGCTCGGCGAACTGGGACAGGCGGGGGGCGGCCTTCTGAAGCTCCGGCCAGTCCCTGGCGTGGCTCACCACGTCCCACAGGGAGCGGCCCTCCGCCTGGGCGATGGCCTGGGCCCGCTCCACGGTGGTGGCCCCGATGCCCCGGGGCGGGTTGTTGATGATGCGGGACAGGCGCAGATCGTCGTTGGGGTTGTTGACGGCGCAGAGGTAGGCCATCATGTCCTTGACCTCCGCCCGGTCGAAGAAGCGGATGCCCCCGATGATGCGGTAGGGGATGCCGTTGCGCTTGAAGGCCTGCTCAAGCTGGTTGGACTGGGCGTTCATGCGGTAGAGCACCGCGTGCTCCCGCCAGCCCCGGCCCGCGGAGAAGCCGGCGAGGATCTGGGCGGCCACGAACTGGGCCTCGTCGTGCTCGTTCATGGCGGTGTAGCAGTGGACCTTGTCCCCCGCCTCGTGCTCCGTCCACAGCTCCTTGCCCTTGCGGCCCTCGTTGTTGCGGATGACCGCGTTGGACGCCTCCAGGATGTTCTTGGTGGAGCGGTAGTTCTGCTCCAGCCGGATCACCCGCGCCCCCTTGTACTGGGACTCGAAGGAGAGGATGTTCTCGATGGTGGCCCCCCGGAAGCGGTAGATGGACTGGTCGTCGTCGCCCACCACGCAGATGTTCTCGTACCCCCCCGCCAGGGTGGAGGCCAGCAGATACTGGAGGTTGTTGGTGTCCTGGTACTCGTCAATAAGTACATAGTGGAATTTTTTCTGGTAATACTCCCGAACGTCATCAAAATTCTGGAGCAGGCGGACGGTGTCCAGGATGATGTCGTCGAAATCCAGGGCGTTGGCCTCCCGGAGGCGGCGCTCATACTCGGCGTAGACTTTGGCGATTTTCACCAGCCAGTAGTCCCCCGCCTTCTCGCACTCCTGGACGTAGTCCTTCCCCAGCTTCATGGCGTCCTTGGCCCGGGAAATATAGCCCAGGATGGAGCGGGGGGCGAAGGCCTTCTCGTCCAGGTTGAAGTCCTTCACAATGTCCTTGATCACCCGCTCGGAGTCGGCGGTGTCGTAGATGGTGAAGGAACTGGTGAAGCCCAGCCGATCGATGTCCCGCCGCAGGATGCGCACGCAGGCGGAGTGGAAGGTGGAGGCCCAGATGTCGTTGGCCGACGGCCCCAGCATCCGCTCCAGCCGCTCCTTCAGCTCGCCGGCGGCCTTGTTAGTGAAGGTGATGGCGATGATGGACCAGGGGACCGCCGGGTCTACCCGACACAGCCGCTCCTGCTCCGCCTTTTGGGCGGGATCGGGGTTCTGGACGTAGCCCTCCAGAAAGGCCAGGTCTGCGGGGGCGGCCCAGGCGGGCGCCTCGTCGCAGTCCGACCCGCGGCCGTACTTCATCAGGTTGGCGATGCGGTGGATGAGCACGGTGGTCTTGCCGCTGCCCGCCCCCGCCAGCAGCAGCAGCGGCCCCTCGGTGGCCAGTGCGGCCCTCCTCTGCTCCGGGTTCAGGTTCTGGTAGTCCAGGGCGATAGCCGCCCTCCGCGCTTTGCAGAAGCGCAGTTCCTCTTCTCTGTTCAGCATGGTTTTCTCCTTGGCAATGGCGGAGCCGCCCCTGGGTGGACGGCTCTTGTCTCAATACCTCTATTGTAACGAAAACTGTCCCCCAGGTCAACCTTCCGAAATGGAATCTTTTGCATGTGAAAACCGCATTGCCCCCGGTCAAAATCTTTTTGACTTTATAGTGCAAAAGCGTCTCCGGTATGGTATAATACCTCTCCAGGCAGATTGGAAGGAGGTATCCCATGCGCCGCTTTGTGTTCCGCTCCCCCCGGCTGGGCTTTCTGGCGGTGGGCCCCGCCCTGGCCCGGCCGACCGCCGCCTTTTACCGCCGCAACCGGGCGGCCTTCGCCCCCTTTGACCCGGTGCAGCCGGAGGACTTCTTCACCGAGGAGGGGCAGGCCAAGCGCCTGGCAGAGGAGCTGGGCTGGGCGGAGGCGGGGCGGAGCTTCCGCTTCCTGCTGGTACAGCCCCGGCACCCGGGCAAAATCATCGGGGCGCTGGGTTTCAACGAGATCGTCCGGGGGGCCTTCCAGTCCTGCTTTGTGTCCTACAAAATCGACGCCGCCCTCTGGGGGCGGGGCTACGGCTCCGAGGCCATCCGGTACGGCACCGGCTGGGCCTTCCGGGTGCTGGGGCTCCACCGGGCGGAGGCCAACGTCATGCCCCGCAACGCCGCCTCCCTGCGGGCGGCGGAGAAAGCGGGCTACCGGCCAGAGGGGCTGGCCCGGCGCTATCTCAACATCAACGGCGTGTGGGAGGACCACATCCACATGGTCAAGCTCAATGAGGAGGAATATCATGCATAAATCCGGTTCCGACGGCAAGTTTACCAGCTCCATCGGCTTTGTACTGGCCGCGGTGGGCTCCGCGGTGGGCATGGCCAACATCTGGCTCTTTCCCTACCGGGTGGGGCAGTACGGCGGCGGCGCCTTCCTGATCCCCTATTTCCTGTTCGTCGCCCTGTTCAGCTATGTGGGCCTGTCGGGGGAGTTCGCCCTGGGCCGCCTCACCGGTACCGGCGCCATGGGCTCGCTGGACTACGTGCTCCGGCAGCGGGGCCGCCGGGGCGGCCGGGTGCTGGGCGCCATCCCCCTGCTGGGGGTGCTGGGCATCGCCATCGGCTACTCGGTGGTGGTGGGCTGGGTGCTGCGGTACGCCGCAGGCTCCCTCACCGGCTCCGTCCTGGCCGGGGACGCTCAGGGCTTCTTCTCCGCCCTGGCGGTGGACTTCGGCTCCATCCCCTGGCACTTCGCGGCGGTGGCGGTGACGGCCGCCATCCTGATCTTCGGCGTGGCCTCCGGCATTGAGAAGCTCAGCAAGGTCATGATGCCCGCCTTCTTCATCCTGTTCCTCATCATCGCCGTCCGGGTGGCCTTCCTGCCCGGCGCCATGGAGGGCTACCTCTACCTGCTCCGGCCCGACTGGAGCTATCTGCTCAACCCGGAGACCTGGGTGATGGCCATGGGACAGGCCTTCTTCTCCCTGTCCATCAACGGCGCGGGCATGCTCATCTACGGCAGCTATATGAAAAAGGGCGAGAACATCCTCCGCCACGCGGGCATGACCGCCGTACTGGACACCCTGGCCGCCCTGCTGGCGGGCTTCGCCATCCTGCCCGCGGTGTTTGCCTTCGGCATCGACCCCACCAGCGGGCCGCAGCTCATGTTCGTCACCCTCCCCCAGATCTTCCAGCAGATGCCCGGCGGGCGCATCTTCGCCCTGCTCTTCTTCGTCTCCGTGTTCTTTGCGGGCATCACCTCCCTGATGAACATGCTGGAGGCCTGCGGCGAGGCCCTCACCTCCACCTTCCGCCTGTCCCGCACCGTTTCCACCCTCCTGGTGGGCGCGGCCGCCTTCCTCCCCGGCCTGTTCCTGGAGTCCCTGGCGGGCATGGGGAGCTGGATGGATCTCATCACCATCTACGTCTCTCCCTTCGGTGCGCTGCTGGTGGCGGTGTGCATCTACTTTGTGCTGGGTATGAAGGACATCCGGGCCGAGCTGGCTCTGGGCCGGGCCCGGGCCCCCGGCCGCCTTTTCGGCATCACCGCCCGGTTCTATGTATTCCTCACCGTGGCGGTATGGATTCTGGGCATCGCCTACGGCGGCATCGGCTGAATTCCCCCGCAAAAAGCGGCCTGCGCGCTTGCGCAGGCCGCTTTTTATCGCCCTTCCAGCCAGCCCTTGAACTGCTCCAGCAGCTCCACGGCCTTGAACTTCACCACGTAGCCCTCGTCCTCCCCGGTCATCAGGGAGACCTGGTTCTCCGTCAGCCCGGCCTCCAGGGCGGTTTCCTGCGTGGTCTCGCTGACGGAGCCCAGGCAGAGGGGCGGGAACACCACGCACCACCAGTTCTGCCCGCCCCCCGCGCCGATCTCGATGCGCAGGGCGGTGTACGCCCCTGCCGGGAGGGCGAAGTCGGTATAGGTCTTGGTGGGGAACCAGTAGTCGTGCACCAGTGAGGCGGTCACCGGATAGGAATAGCCCGCCTCCCCCACCACCTCCGCCCCGGCGGCGGCCAGGTCGTACAGGTGGGCGCGGAGGAGCTCCTCTGTCTCCGCCCGACCGGCTCCGGGAACAAACAGCTCCTCCGCCTCGGCCAGAATCCGGTCCCGTACCCGGAGCTTGAGGGCCTGGTCGGCCTCGGAATCCGAGTTAGCCAGCACGTGCAGGCGGATCACCTGGTCGGACAGGGCCGCCTGGGCCCCGTCCAGCCACACCCCCAGCAGGGCCGCGCAGGCCACCCCCAGCAGCAGCGCCAGCTCCCAGCGGCGCAGGGTCTTGGATTGCTTCATAAAACATCACCGTCCACTATGTAGTGCCTACATTGTGGACGGTGATGCCGGTTTCTATACCATTTTTTCCAGGCTGCGGGCCAAAAATGTATCCCGGTAGCTCTCCTGGAGCAGCTCATAAGCCCGGCGGGCGGCCTCCTCCCGGTCGAACAGGCCGAAGACGGTGGAGCCGGTGCCGCTCATAGAGGCCCCCAGGGCCCCCTGCTGAACGAGGGCGTTCTTGATGCGCTGCACCTCCGCGCCCCGCCGCTCGGGGAGCACATCCTCAAACACGTTATACATGCGCCGGGCCACTCCGGCCAGATCCCCCGCCGCCAGGGCGGCCAGCAGACCGGCGGTGTCCGGGCGGCGGCGGATGCGGCAGCCGTCCAGCCTGGCGAAGAGCTCCGGCGTGGGCACCGAGAAGGCGGGCTTGCACAGCACCACATGGCAGTCGGGCAGGGCGGGCAGAGTGGTGAGCACCTCCCCCCGCCCCTCGGCCAGGGCGGTGCCGCCCCGGACGCAGTAGGGCACGTCGGAGCCCACCCGGGCCCCGATGGCCTCCAGCCGCTCCGGCGGGAGGCCCAGCCCCAGCAGGCGGTTGAGCCCCCGCAGGACGGCAGCGGCGTCGGCGCTGCCCCCCGCCAGCCCGGCGCACACCGGGATGGACTTGTCCAGCTCAATGGACAGCCCGCCGCAGTCCGCCCCCGTCTCCGCGCACAGGCGCAGGGCGGCGGCCGCCGCCAGGTTGCGCTCGTCGGCGGGCAGGAAGCCCAGGCTGCTGCGCATGGACAGGGGCTTTCCCGTGCCGGTCTCCAGGCGGAGGGCGTCGCTGAGGGTCACGGTCTGCATGACCATGCGCATCTCGTGGTAGCCGTCGCTCCGCCGGTCCAGCACGTCGAGAGAGAGATTCAGCTTGGCGTAGGCCCTTGTTTCCAGAACGGGCATCGGGTCACCCCCTTATCGGATCTTGCGCGCCTCCAGGTAAAAGCGCTTGTCGTGGGCCTCCCCCATGGAGAAGGTCTTGCGGGGGAGCACCCCGTCCCGGATGACGGTGGGAAAGAGCTGCTCCTTGCCCATGGCGGGCAGCAGGAAGGCGATATTGCCGGGGCGGGCGGCCAGATCCCGGGCCACATCCGCGCCGTGGATGTAGTCGATGCTCTCCCCGTGCTCCTTCACGTAGGCGTCCAGGAAGGGCTGGAGGGTGCCCACCTCCAACTGGGCCTCCGGGCGGGGCACAGTGACCGCGCCCTTCCCCCCGGCATGGGAGAAGCGGAGCACATGGCCGTCCCCCTCCCCCCGGTATGCGCCTGGGAGGGCGGAGAGCAGCTCCTCCACCACCCGCTCCGGCTCCACGCCGAAGACCACCCGGTGGATGGGCTCGAACTCCAGGGAGGCGTCGTGGAGGTTGACCAGCTCGCACAGGGCGTACCGGGCGGGCAGGCTGTCCCACTGCTCCCTGGGGGTGAGCTTCTTCTGCCGCTCATAGCACTCCTTGGCGGTAGCCAGGGAGTGGTTGCCGTCCCCCACGGCGAAGAGGAGCACCGGCTTGTCCTCCACACCGTAGCGGGCGCGGAAGGCCGCCGGATCGGCCAGCTTCCGGAGGGCGGCGGCCACCAGGGCCATGCTCTCCCCGTCCAGCCGCCAGCCGGCGATGTGGCCGCCCCGCTCCATGAGGTCGAAGTCGTACACCTTTTCCATCTGGTCCTTGCGGGCGGAGAGGGGCTCAAGCACCGTCTTTTCCGGGTCGTCGGCCAGCAGCATCACGTGGGGCAGCTCCAGGGGGGCGTTCTTGCGCACCGCCACCCGGGGCGGAATGCGGGCCATGACGGTGCCCTCGGTGGCCCGCACCTGGGCCTCCGCGCCGGGCTCGTAGTCGTACTGCTCCAGATCCACCATGCCCACCAGGCCCCGGCGCAGGCGCAGGTTGTCCAGCCGCCGCTCCACATAGATCAGGCTGGCGGGCAGGGTGCGGAACCGCTCCTCCCGCAGGTAGCGGGTCATGGTGTTGTTGACCTCCATGATGTCGGTCTCCACGCTTGGGCCGTCCAGGCAGCTCTCGGGCAGGATCAGGCGCAGGGTGGATGGGGCGGAGCCCACCAGCTCCTCCACCTCCTGCCAGTACTCCGGCTGGGAGGTGTACTGGTCGCAGGCCACCACCGACCACTTGGTGTAATCACAGTTCTGTGGCAGGAGGATGTCCGCCGGGCGGAAGGCCAGGCCGTCAAACGGGTCGCGCATACGTCCGCCCTCCTCAGTCCATGGCCCGCCGGATGGCGGCCAGCAGCTCGTCAAAGCCCTCGTAGGCGGGCACCTCCGGGTGATCGGCCTTGATCTGCGCCGTGCTCTTGAAGAGGAAGCCGGCGCGGCTGGCCTGGATCATGCCCAGGTCGTTGTAGCTGTCCCCGGCGGCGATGGTGTCGTAGCCGATGGACTGGAGGGCCTTCACCGTGGTCAGCTTGGACTGGGGGCAGCGCATGCGGAAGCCGGTGATGGCCCCGTCGGGCGCCACCTCCAGGGTGTTGCAGAACAGGGTGGGCCAGTTCAGCTTTTTCATCAGGGGCTGGGCGAACTGCTCAAAGGTGTCGCTGAGGATCAGGACCTGGGTGAAGCTGCGCAGCTCGTCCAGAAATGCCCGCGCGCCGGGCAGGGGGTCGATTTGGGCAATGGTAGCCTGAATCTCCCGCAGCCCCAGGCCGTGCTCCCGCAGTATGCCCAGGCGGTACTCCATCAGCTTGTGATAATCGGGCTCGTCCCGGGTGGTGCGCTTGAGGGCGGGGATGCCGCTGGCCTCGGCAAAGGCAATCCAGATCTCGGGGACCAGCACGCCCTCCATGTCCAGACAGGTGATGTACATATGCTGCCTCCTCTTATGAATGGGGGTGGATGGAAGCTCAGCCCTCCCGGGCCTGCTTCTTGCGCAGGTTGGTCAGGAAGTTGTCCATGCGGGTCAGGGCCTCGGCGATGTCCTTCATGCTGGTGGCGTAGCAGCAACGGATGAAGCCCTCGCCGCCGGGGCCGAAGGCGGCGCCGGAAATGACGGCCACCTTCTCCTCCATCAAAAACCGCTCGCAGAATTCGTCGGAGGTCAGGCCGGTGCCCCGGATGTCGGGAAACACGTAAAAGGCGCCCTTGGGCTCGAAGCAGGGCAGGCCGATGCGGCGCAGGCCCTCCACCAGATAGCGGCGGCGGCCGTCGTACTCGTCCCGCATCTTCTCGATGTCCACGTCGCCGTTGCGCATGGCCTCAATGGCGGCGTACTGGCTGGTGGTGGGGGCGGACATGATGCCGAACTGGTGGAGCTTGAGCATCTGCTGGAGGATGGGCGCGGGGCCGCAGACGTAGCCCATGCGCCAGCCGGTCATGGCGTGGCTCTTGGAGAAGCCGTTGACCACGATGGTGCGGTCGTACAGCTCCGGCAGGTTGGCGGGCGACACGTGCTTCTGGCCATAGGTCAGCTCGGCGTAGATCTCGTCGGAGAGGACCATGGCGTTGGTGTCCTTCAGCACCCCGGCCAGCGCCTCCAGATCAGCCCGCTCCAGAATACCGCCGGTGGGGTTGGAGGGGAAGGGGAGCACCACGGCCTTGGTGCGGGGGGTGAGGGCGGCGCGGAGCTGCGCGGCGGTGAGGCGGAACTCGTTCTCCGCCTTCAGCTCCACGTACACCGGCGTACCCCCGGCCATGGACGTCAGGGGCCCGTAGCACACAAAGGAGGGCACGGGGATGATCACCTCATCGCCGGGGTTGAGGATGCACCGCAGGGCCAGGTCGATGGCCTCGCTGCCGCCCACTGTGACCACAATCTGATGGGCGAAGTCGTATTGCAGGCCGAAGCGGCGGTTCAGGTAGGCCGCGATCTCCCGGCGCAGCTCCGCCATGCCGGCGTTGGAGGTGTACTTGGTGAAGCCCTTCTCCAGAGAGTAGATGCCCGCGTCCCGGATGTGCCAGGGGGTGACGAAATCAGGCTCCCCCACGCCCAGGGAGATGGCATCCTTCATCTCCTCCAGGATATCGAAAAAGCGCCGGATGCCGGAGGGTTTGACCTCCTGGATGCGCCGGCAGAGTATTTCATCGTAATTCATGAAAAGATCCACTCCTTCTCCTGCTGCTCCTGCTTTTCAAAGATCAGGTGCTTCTCCTTGTACTTGTGCAGGATAAAATGGGTGGCGGTGCCCGTCACGTCCTCCAGGGTGGACAGGCGCTCCCCCACAAACTGGGCCACCTCTTTCAGCGTGCGGCCCGAGATAATGACGGTGAGATCAAAGGCGCCGCTCATCAGATAGACGCTCTCCACCTCGTCGTACTGGTAGATGCGCTCGGCCACCCGGTCAAAGCCGTCGCCCCGCTGGGGCGTCACCTTCACCTCAATGAGGGCGGTGACCGCCTCCCGGTCGGTGCGGTCCCAGTCCACGATGGCCTGATAGCCCAGGATGGTCTTGTCCGCCTCATAGCGCTGAATGGCGGCCTTCACGTCCGCCACGGTCATATCCGTCATGGATGCAAGCTGTTCATGGGTCAGCGTGCAGTCTTGTTCCAGAAGCCGGAGCAGCTTTGCCATAATACTTCCTCCCATCTGCATTTGAGCCCGCGCAAGCCGCGGGACAGCTTTATAAACTCTTATTATATACGTCCCCTCCCAGGATTACAATAGCGCATTCAAGCTCCCCCGCGCGGCATTCGCCGCTTTGTGCGGTATGATGAAATATTTTATTTATCCCTTCCATTTTCTTGTAGAAATCCATCTCTCAATATGGTATGATAAACGGTGACGTACAAATCCCTTTTCACTTCAAACAACGACGGAGGTGTTACGATGGACTACGCCGAGATGGTCAGCCAGATCATGGCCGCCGAACAGGGCGCCAAGGTGCTGGCGGAGGAGTCCCGTGCCAGGCGGCAGCAGCTCCAGGCCGGCCTGGAGCAGGAGATCTCCGCTATGCGCGAGAGCTATCTGGCGCGGGCCCGGCAGCGGCTGGAGCAGGTGCAGCAGACTGAGGAGGCCGCCGCCGAGGAGGCGCTGGACCGGCTGGACCGAAAGCTGGAGCAGACCATGCGCGCGGTGGAGGCGTCCTATGAGAAAAACAAGGAGCGCTGGGTGGACACCCTGTTCTCCCTGATCGTGGGCGTACAGCCGTGAAAAACGCGGAGATGACCTACGGCGCGCTGTCCGCCAAGATCCGCGCCCTCTACGGCAAGCGCCTGCGGGCGGACGACTTTGCCCGGCTGGCCGGGCTGAAAAATGAGGCCGAACTGCTGGAGGCCCTGCGGCAGCATCCGGGCTGGAGCCGCGCCCTGTCCCTGGTCCCCCCCGGCGCCTGGTCCTACGTGGGCCGGGTGGAGATGGAGGGCGCTCTGCGGGACGAGCTGCGGCTGGAGTACCGGAGCCTGTCCTATTACGTTCCCCGGGAGGACAAGCCCCTGATGCAGTTCCAGCTCCGGGCTGCGGAGCGGAGCGCCCTCCTGGCCGCCCTGCGCCGGCTCAAGACCGGCCGCTACGCCAAGGAGCCTCCCCCCACGTCTGCGGTGCCCCTCCGCCTGCGGCTGGACGAGGGGGCCCTGGCCTCCTGCACCAGCTACGACCAGCTCCTGGACGCTGCCCGCGACACCATCTACGCGCCCGTGCTCCGGCACCTGCGCCCAAGCCGGGACGGCGCACTGCCCGACTTCACCCTGGCGGAGGCCGCCCTGCGCACCGTCTACTTCTCCCACCTCTACCGCATCGTCCACCGGCAGTATACCGGCCGCACCCAGAAGGTACTTCTCCGCGCCCTGGGGGAGCAGATCGACCTGCTCAACATCATCCATGTGCTCCGCCTCAAAACCTACTTCCCCCAGACGGAGCCGGAGACCTATCTGCGCGTTCTCTTCCCCTTTCACTACCGCCTCAACCCCGACTTCACCCGCGCCCTCTGCGCCGCCCCCGGCGTGGACGACGTCTTCGCCCTGCTGCGGGACTCCCCCTACCGGGACTGCTTCGACGGCGTGGCGGTGGGCGCGGTGGAGGAGTACTACCAGCGGGCCATCTGCCGCTTCAACAAGCGTCAGCTCGCCGCCGTGCCCCCCTCCATTTACACCGCCGTGGCGTACCTGGAGCTCAAGGAGCTGGAGCTGAGTGTGCTGATTAACGTGATCGAGTCGGTGAAATACGGCGTCCCTTACCGCGCAGAACTCGCAGATCTGGTGGGCCAATAAGCCCCCCAAGCCCATGTCAAGGAAGGAGCTACCGCAATGTCCGTTGTCCCGATGAAGCTGCTCACCATCGCCGGGCCGCTGGAGCGGTTTGACGATGTGGTGCGCGCCTGCGTCATCGACCAGGAGTTCCACCCGGAAAACGCCCTGCAGCTCATGCGGAGCGTGAAGGGCCTGCGGCCCCTGGAGCTGGAAAACCCCTACAGCGCACTCCTCCACCGCTCGGTGGAGGTGGCCGATGAGGCGGGCATCCCCCTGGCCTATGCCCCCTTCGACCCCGCGTCCCCCTTGGAGGATTTCGCTTCCTATTTCGATTCCCTCTCCGGGCGCATCGCCGCCCTGCACCGGCGGAGGGAGGAGCTGGAGCACAAGGCCGACGAGGCCCGCAGCATGGTGGACCAGCTCCAGAACCTCCGGGGACTCAACGTCAGCCTGGACGAGCTCTGGGGCCTGGATCACGCCCGGTTCCGATACGGCTACCTGCCCCGGGAGACCTATGACGGCTTCCGGGAGGCCCTCAACGAGGAGGAGGACATCTTTTTCGTCCCCACCACCCTGGGCGCCCGGCGGGTATATGGGGTCTACTTCACCACCAAGGAGGCCCACCACAAGGTGGACTCCCTGTTCAATTCCCTGCACTTTGTACGCATTCGTCTGGAGGACCCGCCCGGCGGGACAGTGGACAACGCCACGGCAGAGCTCAACGCCCAGGTGGAGGCCGCCCAGGCGGCGGTGGCCCAGGTGGGGCAGGAGCTGGAGGAGCTGCGCCGGCAGGAGCGGGAGCACATTCTATCCAGCTACTCCTACCTGCGCTACCACAGCGAGTGCTGCGGGCTGCGCCAGTACGCCTGCCGCAGCAAGGGCACCTTTTACCTCACCGGCTGGGTGCCGGCGGCGGCGGTGCCGGAAATCGAGGAAACGCTCGCCCGGTTCCCCAACCTGTCCTGCGTAGCCGATACCGCCGATGACGTGCGCCACGCCAAGCCCCCCACCAAGCTGAAAACCTGCTTCCTGGGCCGGGTGTTCCAGCCCTTCCTGGAGATGTATGGCCTGCCCGCCTACAACGAGAAGGACCCCTCCCTGTTCATGGCCCTGACCTACTGCCTGTTCTTCGGCATCATGTTCGGCGACCTGGGGCAGGGGCTCTGTCTGGCCCTCATTGGCCTTGTACTGGCCAGGTGGAAGGGCATGTGGCTGGGCGGCATCATCACCTGCTGCGGCCTGTCCGGCGCGCTGTTCGGCTGCGTCTACGGGTCAGTGTTCGGCTTTGAGGACATTCTCCCCGGTTTTAAAATCATGGAGGAGACTACCTTTGCGGGCCTGGGCGTGGTGAGCAATGTCCTGCTGCTGCTGGTCCTGTCCATCTGTCTGGGCGTGTTTATGCTGCTGCTGGTGATGGTCATCAACATCCTCAACGGCATCCGCCAGAAAAACTATGAAAAAATCCTCTTCGGGCCCAACGGCGCGGCGGGCATCGTGTTTTACGCCGGACTGCTCACCGCGGCCGTGTCCACCCTGGCCTTCGGCGTGAACCTGTTCACCCCCGCCTATGTGCTGCCCGTGCTGATCCTCCCCCTGGTGCTCATGCTCCTGCGGGAGCCGCTGTCCCATCTGCTGGCCAAGGACCCCCACTGGAGGGAATTTTCAGTGGGCGAGGTGCTGGGCACCGGCTTCTTCGAGCTGTTCGAGACCCTGCTCAGCTACCTGACCAACACCCTGTCCTTCATGCGCGTGGGCGCCTATGCCATCACCCACGTGGGCCTGATGCTGGTGGTCCACATGCTGGCCGGCCTGGCCGGCGGGGTGGGCGGCCCGGCGGGCATCCTGATCCTGGTGCTGGGCAACGCCTTCGTCATGGGCTTCGAGGGCCTTCTGGTGGGCATCCAGGTGCTCCGTCTGGAGTTCTACGAGCTCTTCGGCCGCTTCTACGACGACGGCGGCATCCCCTTTGTCCCGAAAAAAATCGACTATGCTGCCCGCACAAACGGGTAATCCTGAGGAGGTAGTCACCATGCTGAAATTCATTGTCCTGTTCTTTGCCGCCTTCGCGGTTTTCTCCCCCCTGTTCCTCATCGGCATCCGCAAGTACACCGGACGCAGGGCCAAGCGGGCCCTTGGCGCCAACATCGCCTCCTTCTTCGCCTTCCTGGTACTGGCCAGCGTGGTGGGCATCGGCGGCAGCGCCTCCGCCGTCGGCACGCCTGAGGCCGCCGCGGCGGCTGGCGGTATCGCCGAGGGCCTCAAGTACGTAGGCGCTGCCCTGGCCGTGGGCCTGAGCGGCATCGGCGGCGGCATCGCCGTGGCCTCCTCCGCGTCTGCCGCCCTGGGCGCCATCTCCGAGAACGACAAGGCCTTCGGTAAGGCCCTCATCTTCGTTGGCCTGGCCGAGGGTGTGGCGCTGTACGGCCTGATCGTGGCGCTGCTGCTGCTCTTCGTGTAATCCGTCCAGAGGTATCGGTGTGCTGCGCAGGCGCACAAGGTAAATTGCCCCGAGGGGCAAGAGAAGGCACCCTGGGGTGTGTCCTGCTCCGCACGGATTTTGATTTGATTTCGCCCGCGGGGCGGGCGAAACGCTGAGAGGCAACTTATGAAATACTTCGTCATCACCGACAGCACGGATACCCAGGTGGGGCTGCGCCTGGCTGGCATCGAAGGGGTCGTGGTGCGGGAGGAGCCCCTGGTGCGCGCCGCCATCCAGACCGCCGCCGCCGATCCCGACATCGCCGTGCTGCTCATCACCGAAAAGCTGGCCGCCCTGTGCCAGGATCTCATCGCCCCGCTGAAGCTCACCGCCCAGCGGCCCCTGGTGGTGGAGATCCCCGACCGGCACAGCGCCGGCCGCGCCCCCGACTCCATCACCCGCTACATCCGGGAGGCCATTGGAGTCAAGCTCTGACCAGCTCCGTGAGGAGGTTAACTATGCCTGATATGAATCAAAAGCTGGACCGCTTCACCGCCAAAATCCTGGCGGAAGCCGCCGACGAGAGCAAGCGCGCCCTCGCGGAGGTCAAGCGCCGCCGGGAGCTCCGCCTTCAGGAGGCGGAGGACGCGGCGCTGAAGGAGGCCTACGAGTACATCCACGGCGAGGTGGCCCGCATCCAGTCGGAGGCCGGGCGGGGCGTGTCCCGCCATATGCTGGAGAACAAGCGGGCCCTCTACCTGCGCCGCACCGAGATGGCCCAGGAGGTCTTCGCCCTGGTGCGGGCCAAAATCGCCGCCTTCACCCGCACTCCCGCCTATGGCCAGCGGCTCACTGCCCTGCTGGCCGAGGCGCTGGAGCAGCTCTCCGGCGCGGAGGAGGTGCTGGTCACCCTGCGGGGCGACGATCTGAGCTTTCGGGAGGCCCTGGCCGCCTCCGCGCCCCAGATCCGCCTGACCTTCCGGGAGGGGGACTTTCGCCTGGGCGGCCTGATCGCCGAGTCCCCCGATCTGGGCCTGCGGGTGGACTCCTCCTTTGACAGCGCAGCCGGCGAGTTGTCTGGCCACTTTGCCGAGCTCTTCGGCCTGTCGCTCTCCGACGAATAAGAAAGGATGGTACTTCCAATGAATCAAACGCACTATACCATCCACGGCATCAACGGCCCGGTCATCAAGGTGACCGGCGGCAAGGGCCTGGCCATGATGGATATGGTCAGCGTGGGCGAGGAGGGCCTGATCGGCGAGGTGGTCAGTGTGGACCGCTCGGCCACCACCGTCCAGGTCTACGAGGACACTGCCGGCCTCAAGCCCGGCCAGCCGGTGGTGAGCCAGGGGGCCCCCATGGCCATCACCCTGGGCCCCGGCATGCTGACCAACATCTTCGACGGCATTGCCCGCCCCCTCAAGGTCATTGAGGCGGAGAGCGGCCCCTTCATCGGCCGTGGGCTGAACATCCCCTCCCTGGACCAGGAGAAGACGTGGGATGTCACCCTCCATGTAAAGGCAGGCGACGTTCTCGCCCCCGGCGCACTCTATGCCTCCTGCCCGGAGACCCCCCTCATCGTCCACCGCTGCCTGGTGCCTGCCGGGGTGTCCGGCCGGGTCACCAAGGTGGCGCCCGCCGGGGCCTACCGGGTCAGCGACACTCTGGTGGAGCTCACCGACGACCACGGGCAGATCCACCCCCTGGCCCTGGCCCAGCGGTGGCCCATCCGCACCCCCCGCCCCATCGCCCAGCGGCTGCCCATCGACCGGCCTCTGGTCACCGGGCAGCGGATCATCGACACCCTTTTCCCCATCGGAAAGGGGGGCGCCGCCGCCATCCCCGGCCCCTTCGGCGCGGGCAAGACCATGACCCAGCACCAGCTGGCCAAGTGGTCGGACGCGGACATCATCGTCTACCTGGGCTGCGGCGAGCGCGGCAATGAGATGACCCAGGCTCTGGAGGAGTTCTCCGAGCTGCTGGATCCCAAGAGCCAGCAGCCCCTGATGAACCGCACCATCCTCATCGCCAACACCTCCAACATGCCGGTGGCCGCCCGCGAGGCGTCGGTCTACACCGGCATGACCATCGCCGAGTACTACCGGGATATGGGCTACCACGTGGCCCTCATGGCCGACTCCACCTCCCGCTGGGCGGAGGCCCTGCGGGAGATCTCCGGCCGGCTGGAGGAGATGCCCGCCGAGGAGGGCTTCCCCGCCTACCTGGCCTCCCGCCTGGCCGAGTTCTACGAGCGGGCGGGCTATGTGAAGACCCTGGAGGGGAAGGAGGGGAGCGTCACTGTGATCGGCGCCGTCTCCCCCCAGGGCGGCGACTTCTCCGAGCCGGTCACCCAGAACACCAAGCGCTATGTGCGCACCTTCTGGGGCCTGGACCGCGCCCTGGCCTACGCCCGCCACTTCCCCTCCATCAACTGGCTGACCTCCTACTCGGAGTACGCCGACGATCTCAGGCCCTGGTACGACGAGCACGTGGGGCCGGAGTTCGTCACCTGCCGCCACCAGATGGCCCACCTGCTCCAAAAGGAGTCGGAGCTGATGGAGATCGTAAAGCTCATCGGCGCGGACATCCTGCCCGAGGATCAGAAGCTCATCATCGAGACCGCCAAGCTCTTCCGGGTGGGCTTTCTCCAGCAGAACGCCTACCACGCCATCGACACCTATGTGCCCCTGGACAAGCAGCTGCGCATGATGGAGCTGATGCTCAAGCTCTACCACGGGGCCAAGGACATCGTCTCCCGGGCCATCCCCCTGTCCCAGCTCAAGGAGACCGGCATCTTCGAGGCCCTGGCCAAGATGAAGTACGAGGTGCCCAACGACGGCCAGGAGAAGTTCGCGGAGTATGACGCCGCCATTGAGGACGCCCTGCGGCAGGTCAACGAGGCCAACCGCTGAGGTTGGAGATAGAGGTGAAACACTGACATGAGACTGGAATACATCGGCCTTTCGGAGCTGTCCGGCTCCCTCATTGCCCTGGAGGGGGTCAAGGACGTGGCCTACGACGAGATGGCGGAGGTCACTCTGGAGAACGGGGAGCGCCGCTATGGCCGCGTCATCCTCATTGACGGCGACCGGGTGGTTCTCCAGGTATTTGAGGGCACCCGGGGCATCTCTCTGGAGAACGCCTCCACCCACTTCACCGGCAAGAGCATGGACATCGCCCTGTCCAAGGAGATGCTGGGCCGGGTGTTCGACGGCGCGGGCCGCCCCATCGACGCCCTGGGCGAGATCTACCCGGAGGAGCGGCGCAACATCAACGGCTCCGCCATCAACCCCGTCTCCCGCAAGTACCCTCGAAGCTGCATCTACACCGGCATATCCGCCATCGACGGCTGCGCCACCCTCATCCGGGGGCAGAAGCTGCCCATCTTCTCCGGCTCCGGCATGAAGCACAACGAGCTGGCCGCCCAGATCGTGCGGCAGGCCAAGGTGCCCAACCAGGACGGGGAATTCGCCATCGTCTTCGCCGCCATGGGCGTGAAGAACGACACCGCCGAGTTCTTCCGCCGCTCCTTCGAGGAGGCCGGCGCCCTGAGCCGGGTGGTCATGTTCCTCAACCTGGCCTCCGACCCCATCATCGAGCGCATCCTCACCCCCCGCTGCGCCCTGACGGCGGCGGAGTTCCTGGCCTTTGAGCACGGCTACCACGTGCTGGTGGTGCTCACCGACATGACCTCCTACTGCGAGGCCCTGCGCGAGTTCTCCTCCTCCAAGGGGGAGATCCCCTCCCGCAAGGGCTTCCCCGCCTACCTCTACTCGGATCTGGCCTCCCTCTACGAGCGGGCGGGCATGATCCACGGCCGCACCGGCTCGGTGACCCAGGTACCGGTGCTCACCATGCCCAACGACGACATCACCCACCCCATCCCCGATCTGACCGGCTACATCACCGAGGGGCAGATCGTGCTGGACCGGGAGCTGGATCAGAAGGGCATCTATCCCCCCATCGCCATTCTCCCCTCCCTGTCCCGCCTGATGAAGGACGGCGTGGGCAAGGGCTTCACCCGGGACGACCACTACGATGTATCCAACCAGCTCTTTGCCTCCTACTCCAAGGTGCAGGACGCCCGCAGCCTGGCCAGCGTCATCGGCGAGGACGAGCTGAGCGAGCTGGACAAGCAGTATCTGGCCTTCGGCGACGCCTTCGAGCGCAGGTTTGTCCACCAGAGCCTGGTGGACAACCGCACCATTGCGGAGACGCTGGACCTTGGGTGGAAGCTGCTGACCATGCTACCCAGGGGCGAGCTGGACCGGGTGGACGCCAAGACCATCGAGGCTCACTATGTGGAGGGGGCGTGGAAGGAGCTCTTTGAGCGGAAGCAGTCATAGCCGGAAAGGAGGTCAACCGCCATGGCCAACCTGCTGCCCACCAAGGGCAACCTGATCGCCGCCAAGCGCTCCCGGATGCTGGCCCGGACGGGCTACGAGCTGATGGACCGCAAGCGCAACATCCTCATCCGGGAACTCATGGGCATGATGGACACCGCCAAGGAGTTGCAGGGACAGATCGACGCCGTCTTTACCGAGGCGTACACCGCCCTCCAGGCGGCCAACATCCGCCTGGGCATCTGCGACCGCATCGCGGAGGCGGTGGATGTGGACGACTCCCTGACCCTGCGCTACCGCTCCGTTATGGGGGTGGAGCTGCCCCGCATCCCCGGCCAGTCCCCCCCGCCCCGGCCGGAGTACGGCATGGGGGATACCTGTTCCGAGCTGGATGAGTGCTACCTCAAGTTCTACAGGGTCAAGGAGCTGACCCGCCGGCTGGCGGAGGTGGAGACCTCTATCTACCGCCTGGCCGACGCCATCAAAAAGACCCAGAAGCGGGCCAACGCTTTACAGAACATTGTCATTCCCGGCCTGGACGGCACCATCCGTTTCATCACCGACGCCCTGGAGGAGAAGGAGCGGGAGGAGTTTGCCCGTTTGAAGGTCATCAAGCGGGTGACCACAAAACAGAAGTGAGGCGGAATTCCGCCTCACTTTTGTTTCAGTATGTGCGCACACAGACCTCCCGGATTTTGGCCTGGAGGCTCTTCAAGTCCTCAAAGCTCTCCGGCCGCTTGCGGGGATCCCGCAGCAGGGCAGAGGGGTGGTACATGGCCATCATCCACACCCCGGCCTTTTCGATCCACTGGCCATGCTCACGGGTGATTTTGAAGTCCTCCTTGATGAGCTTCATAGCGGCGATGCGCCCCAGGCAGACGATGATCTTCGGCTTGAGCAGAGCCACCTGGTTGCGCAGATAGCCGATACAGGCCTCCTGCTCGATGTTCAGGGGGTCCCGGTTCTGGGGCGGGCGGCACTTGACCATGTTGCCGATGAACACCTTCTCCCGCTTCAGGTCGATCATGGCCAGCATATCGTCCAGCAGCTGGCCCGCCCGGCCCACAAAGGGCCGGCCGGTGCGGTCCTCCTGCTCGCCGGGGCCCTCCCCGATGAACATGACCTCCGCGTCCCTGGCTCCCTCGCCGAACACCACGTTGGTCCGGGTCTCCGCCAGGCCGCACTTCTGACAGTGGATGCACTCCTCATAGAGGGCGTCCCAATCCTTCATAGTCTCTCACCTCAGTGTGTGGTTTTCGACATTGTACCACACCCGCGCCCCCGGTGCAAAAAAATTTTGTGCTTGACTTTTGCCTTCAAACTGCGTATACTACGCTCAACAAAGGCAGAGAGAACGACCGCCCCCCGTGAGGGCCGACAGAGAATCCGGGTCACCGACTGAGAGCCCGGTCCGGCAGGATGGGATGGCGCAACACGTTTGAGCCGGCGTCCCGAGCCCTGGCCTCAGGGGGTAGGCGCGCCCGTCCCACCCGCGTTAAGGGTTCCGAGTGGCGTCCGTTGCACACGACGGCGCAATTTTGGGTGGTACCGCGGAGTTTATTCCGTCCCGAAGCTGGAAAACCGGCTTCGGGATTTTTTTATTCTTTTTTTGCAGAAAGGTGTGATTGGCATGGAAGTTCTGGCAACGAAATTCGACGCGGCGGTGGTGGGCCGGAATAACCGGGCCGTCACCCTGCACGGGATGGTGCACGCCCTGCGGGATCTGGGCGGGGTCACCTTCCTCACCCTGCGCACCCGGGAGGGGCTGATCCAGTGCGTCTGTCCCCGGCGTCCTGAGGGGGTGCGTGAGGAGTGCGCCGTCTCTGTCTCCGGCTTACTCCGGCCCGAACCCCGGGCGCCCGGCGGGGCGGAGCTGGCGGAGGCCCGGTGCACGGTGCTCTCCCGGCCCGCCGCGCCCCCGCCGGTGCCCCTGTCCAAAAAGAGTTCCGTCAGCCTGGACACGGAGCTCTCCCTCCGCCCAGTGACCCTCCGCGCCCCCCGCGCCCGGGCGGTGTTCCGCATCCAGGCGGCCGTCTGCCGGGCCTTCCGGGAGTTTCTCCAGGGGGAGGGCTTTACCGAGATCCACACCCCCAAGCTGGGCCAGGCCGGGGCCGAGGGAGGCTCCAGCCAGTTCCGGCTGGACTATTTCGGCCGGAAAGCTGTGCTGGCCCAGTCCCCCCAGCTCTACAAGCAGGCCATGGTGGGGGTGTTTGAGCGGGTGTATGAGATCGGCCCGGTGTTCCGGGCGGAGAAGCACGCCACCCAGCGGCACCTGAACCAATATACCTCCCTGGATCTGGAGATGGGCTTTCTCCACTCCTTTACCGACCTGATGGCGCTGGAGCAGGGCTTTCTGCGCCGCCTTGTGGCCCTGCTCCGGCAGGAATACGCCGGAGAGCTGGCCCTGCTGGGTGCGGAGCTGCCCGATGCGGAGCACATACCCGCCGTCCGCTTTGACGAGGCCAAGCGCCTGGCGGCGGAGGCCTACGGCTATGCCATCCGGGAGCCCTACGATTTGGAGCCGGAGGAGGAGCAGCACATCGGCCGGTACGCCAAGGAGGTGTGGGGCAGCGACTTCGTGTTCGTCACCCACTACCCCGGCAGGAAGCGTCCCTTCTACACCATGGACGATCCGGAAGACCCCCGGTACACCCTCTCCTTCGATCTGCTCTTCCGGGGGATGGAGATCACCACCGGCGGCCAGCGTATCCACAATTACGGCCAGCAGGTGGAAAAGTTAAAGGCGCGGGGCATGGAGCCGGAGGATTTTTCGGGCTACCTGCTGTTCCACAAGCACGGCGCGCCGCCCCACGGCGGCCTGGGCATCGGCCTGGAGCGGCTGACCATGCAGCTCTGCGGCCTGGACAACATCCGCCGGGCCAGCCTGTTTCCCCGGGACCGGACCAGGCTTGAGCCATAAGGAGCGGGGGCGGGCGCGGTTCGCCCCCCAGACAGCGAAGAAAAGGAGGAACCCTTCCCATGAACATTACCGAAGCGCGAATTGACCATCTGTCCGATCTGGCCCGCCTCTCCCTCCCCGGCGGGGAGAAGGAGGAGATCGCCCGGGAGCTGGAGCGGATTCTGGACTACATGGCGGTGTTGGACGGCCTGGACACCGCCGGCGCGGAGCCGCTGAGCCACGTTTTCCCGCTGAAAAACGTCCTGCGCCCCGATGAAACCGCCCCCTCCGCCGACCGGGCGGCCCTGCTGGCCGGGGCTCCGGCCGCCGACGGGGAGAGCTTTCTCGTCCCCAAAGCCGTGGAGTGAGGTGGAATATGGAGCTGTATGAACTGACTGCCCTGGAGCTGGCCGGGCAGCTCCGGGCCGGAGCCGTCACCCAGGCCGAGGCCATTTCCACCGCCGCCGGGCGGATTGCCGCCTGCCAGCCGGGCAACAACGCCTTTATCACCGTGGCGGATTCGCCCGCCCCCGCCCCCGCGCCGTCCGCCTCCCCCCTGGCCGGGGTGCCCATGGCCTACAAGGACAACCTCTGCACCAGGGGAATGCGCACCACCTGCGCCTCCAAAATCCTGGGGGACTTCACCCCCTGCTACGACGCCACCGCCGTGGAGCGCCTGACCGCCGCCGGGGCGGTGTCCATGGGCAAGCTGAACCTGGACGAGTTCGCCATGGGCTCCACCTGTGAGACCTCCTATTACGGCCCGGCGAAAAACCCCTGGGATCTCACCCGCTCCCCCGGCGGCTCCTCCGGCGGGGCGGCCGCCGCGGTAGCGGTCGGGGAGGTGTGGTACGCCATCGGCTCGGACACCGGAGGCTCCATCCGCCAGCCCGCCGCCCACTGCGGCGTCACCGGCATGAAGCCCACCTACGGCTCCGTGTCCCGGTACGGCCTGGTCGCCTACGCCTCCTCCCTGGATCAGCTCGGCCCCATCGCCCGCTCCGCCGCCGACTGCGCGGCGGTGCTGGAGCTCCTCCGTGGGCGGGATCCCCGGGACGCCACCAGTCTGGAGCTCCCCACCGGGGGACTGCTCTGCGCCCTCACCGGCGACGTGCGGGGCAGGCGCATCGGCCTGCCCGCCGAGTGCTTCGGCGGCGCGCTGGAGCCGGAGGTGGCCGCCGCCGTCCGGGCCGCCGCCGGGGTGCTCCGGGCGCGGGGGGCGGTGGTGGAGGAGTGCTCCCTGCCCCTGCTGGACTACGCGGTGCCCGCCTACTACATCCTGGCCTGCGCCGAGGCCTCCTCCAACCTGGCCCGGTTCGACGGGGTGAAATACGGCTGGCGGGCGGAGGGCTGCGGCAGTCTGGAGGAGCTGTACCGCAGAACCCGCACCGAGGGCTTCGGCCCGGAGGTGAAGAAGCGGATTCTGCTGGGCACCTTCGTCCTCTCCGCGGACTGCTACGACTCCTATTACAAAAAGGCCCTCCAGGCCAGGGCCAGGCTGAAGGCCGCCTTTGACGCGGTCTTCCAGAGGTACGACCTCCTCCTCACCCCGGTGGCCCCCACCACCGCCCCCCGTCTGGGGGAGGGCCTGGCCGACCCGCTGAGCCTGTACCTGAGCGACATCTACACCGTCCCCGCCAACCTGGCGGGCCTGCCCGCCCTGTCCATGCCCTGCGGCTTCGACCGGAGCGGCCTGCCCATCGGCGCCCAGCTCATCGGCCCGGCCCTGGGGGATCTGGCGGTGCTGGACGCCGCCCACGCCTACCAGCAGGAGACCGACTGGCACCGCCGCCATCCGGACACGCCTGCAAGCGCCAAAGGAGGTGACGCGCTGTGAACTGGGAAACCGTAATCGGCCTGGAGACCCATGTGGAGCTGGCCACCAAAAGCAAAATCTTCTGCGCCTGCACCACCGCCTTCGGCGGCGCGCCCAACACCCACTGCTGCCCGGTGTGCACCGGCATGCCGGGGGCGCTGCCCGTGCTCAACGGGAAGGTGGTGGAGTACGCCGTCCGGGCCGCCCTGGCCCTGGGCTGCACCGTCACCCGGCACAGCCGGTTCGACCGGAAAAACTACTTCTACCCCGATCTGCCCAAGGCCTACCAGATCTCCCAGCTCTACCTGCCCATCGGCCGGGACGGGGCGGTGGAGGCGGGGGGCCGCACCGTGGGCATTCACGAGCTGCACATGGAGGAGGACGCGGGCAAGCTGATCCACGACCCCTGGACGGAGCAGACCAAAATCGACTACAACCGCTGCGGCGTGCCCCTCATCGAGATTGTCACCGAGCCCGACTTCCGCACGGCGGAGGAGGTGGTCGCCTACCTGGAGTGGCTGCGGGAGACCCTGCAATACCTGGGCGTCTCCGACTGCAAGATGCAGGAGGGCTCCCTCCGGTGCGACGTGAACCTGTCGGTGCGCCCGGCGGGCTCGGACACGCTGGGCACCCGCACCGAGCTGAAAAACCTCAGCTCCTTCAAGGCCATCCGCCGGGCCATCGGCTATGAGGCCCGGCGGCAGATCGAACGGCTGGAGGCGGGCGGCCGGGTGGTGCAGGAGACCCGGCGCTGGGACGAGAACAAGGACGCCTCCTATCCCATGCGCTCCAAGGAGGACGCCCAGGACTACCGCTACTTCCCCGAGCCGGATCTTCCGCCCCTGGAGCTGAGCGAGGCCTACATCCAGGCGCTGCGGGCCAGCCAGCCGGAGCTGGCTACGGCCAAGCGGGCCCGCTATCAGGCCGCCTGGGGCCTGGGCCCCTACGACGCGGAGATGCTCACCTCCCAGAAGGCCCTGGCCCGCTTTTTCGAGGAGACGGTGGCCCTGGGGTCGGAGCCCAAGCAGGCGGCCAACTGGCTCATGGGGCCGGTACTGGCCCAGCTCTCCGCCCACGGCCTGGAGGCCAGGGACATGGCCCTGACACCCCCCACCCTGGCCCGGCTGATCCAGTTGGTGAAGGAGGGGCAGCTCAACCGCAACACCGCCGTCAGGGTGTGCGAGGCGGTCTTCGAGACCGACGGCGACGTGGACGCGTATGTGGCCGCCCACGGTCTGGCCCAGGTGTCCGACGCGGGCCTGGTGGCCCAGGTGGTGGAGCAGGTGCTCTCCGCCAATGAAAAATCGGTGGCCGACTACCGCTCCGGCAAGGAGAAGGCCTTCGGCTTCCTGGTGGGTCAGGTCATGCGCCAGCTCAAGGGCCAGGCGGCCCCGGCGGTGGTGCGTCAGGTGCTGCTGGAACAGTTGGCGGAGCAATAACAATGTGCGGGCCGGTCTTTTGACCGGCCCGCACGTTGTTTGCCCCTTCCGCCGCGGCTTCACAAATCACTACGAAAGCCCGGTACAGCCGTCCAGCACCTGTCTGCCCTGGAGCAGCTCCAGCTTCTCCAGCGCGGGGCTGCCCTCCAGCAGGAAGTGGAAGGTCTGGCCGGGATAGACCCGCTGGGTCAGGCTCTGCCCGCCTCCATAGGTGAGGCGGACGGTGAGGCTGTCCCCCTGCTCGCCGCCCACCGCGCCGAAGATCACGGTGCCGCCCCCGGAGCCCAGCCGGGCGGCGGAGAGTTTGCCCGGCTCCGGCGCGGGGCACTCGTTGGCGGTCAGCTCATGCCAGCGGCCGTCCGTCCCGCTCCGCTCCAGACCGCTGGCCCGGAGGGTGGTGTGGGCCTCATCCCAGGAAAGAACCACATAGCCAGGCCCAGCGGGAAAGACGGCGTCCACGCTCTGGTTCGGCTGCTCCCGCTGGAAGTCCGCCTGGGGGCCCGAGGACAGGGGGCCGAAGCCCGCGCTGCCCACGCAGGTCTGGCCCGCCTCGCTCACCATGAACTCCGCCAGCCGCCGGGCGGGGGCGTCCTCCGGCTCGCCGGCCCGGAGCACCAGGTAGTTGTACCCCGCCAGGGGGTAGCTTCCGTCGGCGATGGTCTCATCCGAGGGGAGCACCCCATCCACCGCCAGCAGCTTGAGCTCCCCTCCGCCCGCGTCGCCCAGGAGCCAATAGCTATTTACATAATAATAGTACACACTATAGCCCATGGCGTAAGCCAGGGGGTCGGTGGTCATGGCCCCGGCCACATCGGTGAGGGCGGAGGACATGGCGTAGGAGGTGAGGACATTGTGCACGTCGGGGCTGAGGGAGAGCTTTCCGCCCTCCAGGAAATACTGCTCCATTAGGGCGTGGGAGCCGCTGTCGGTGTTGCGGCGGTAGGGTAGCAGCTCCGCGTCCGGGCCGCCTATCTGATTCCAATTCGTATATTTCCAGTACACATATATGTCCTGTATTTGCTTTTGGGTCAGCCCGGTGACAGAATTCTCCGCGTTGGTGAAGAACACCATGGCGTCATAGGCGATGGGAATGTACTCCAGTTCCACCCCCGCCGCCTCCGCCTGGGCCTTCAGCTCCTCCGAGGGCAGGGTGGCGGCGAAGAGGGCGTCCACCTCCCCGTTGATGAGCCGCTCGTAGGACTCATGGCTCTTGGAGTGGCTCTCCGGGAACTGCGGATGGTTGTCATAATTCCAGAAGAGCGCCCCGTATACAGCCCGGGTGTAGGGGTAGGTGGAGGTGGAGCCGTCGACGATGGGCATAGTTTCGTCAAAGCCCCAGTCGATGGCGGCCTGGGTGGGGTACCAGGGCAGGCGGGTACGGGCGTCGTCCAGGAAGGTGATCGCCTCGCCCCGGGTGGCGGGCCTGTCCCACTCTGCCAGCTCCTCCACTCCGGGCTCCCCGTAGACCGGGTCGGTCTCTCCGGTGGACCGCTGGGTGAAGATGCCCAGACCCTGCTTGTCAAAGGCCAGATAGGACGCTAAAGCCCAGTCCGGAATCTCCCCGGCATCGACCAGAGTCAGCTCCGCCGCCGTTCCCCCCTCCGGTATGGTCAGCCAGCCCGCCGCCTCCATGGCCCGGGCAGCCATGACGGTGAGCTCTCCCCGGGTCACCAGCCGGTCGGGGTGGAAAGAGGCGTCCTCCGCCGCCAGTCCGCCGGCCCGGGCGGCGGAGGCGGTATCATAATACCAGTCGCCGGGCTCCACGTCGGCGTAGCCGGGGTCGCCGCCGGGCTCCAGGGACAGCAGGTGAACCAGCAGGGAAAAGGCCTCCGCCCGCGTCAGGGCGGCGTCGGGGTTCAGATTGCCCGCGTGATCCCCCTGGATCACCCCCCGGAGATACAGCTCCTTTGCGCCGCTGGGGTCGTTGTAGTACTCGTGCCCCTTCCAGACGGTGATGCAGTCGGGAAAGCGGTGCTCCTCCCCCTGAAAGACCTCCAGGGGCCGCTCCGCCTCCGCCGCCGGGACGGTGGCGAAGAGCCAGCCCTGCTGGTAGTCGCTGGTGAGGGGCACCGGCTCCCCCGTGTCGGCGTACCGCACCGCGAGGAGGGTCTGCTCCGACCAGTCCAGGGCCTCCCCCTGGGGGCAGGGCACCCGGAGGGTCACATAATCTCCGCCCGGCTCGCTCCGGCTCCACCCCTTCGCCTCCTCTGCCGCCCGGGCGGCGGGGCACAGCAGGGCCAGACAGAGGCCCAGCGCCAGTATTCGCTTCATGGTACACACTCCCTTCAACATTCGATTCCTATTTGTATTATAGCTCCCCTGGTTTTCCCGGACAAGTTACAGAGCAATAACAAATGGTAAAAAAAGCTGGTACAGCCGGGGGGTTGACAGGGGGCGGTCTTTCTGTTATCTTAATACCCGACAGATGAATGCCCTGTGGCTTCCCGTTTATCACCGGATAAATGTGAAACGTGCCTGAACCGATTCCGTAGGTCTTAGAAGGAATCGGCCCAGGCACGTTTTTTGCCGCTCTGGGACGTTTTTAGGAGGGATCGGAGTGAAGCGGAGCTTTTTTCAGTATGTGGGCCTGAATGTGCTGGGCGCGCTGGGCCTGTCCGGCTACATCCTGGCCGACACCCTGTTTGTGGCCCACCGGCTGGGCACCGACGGGCTGGCGGCCCTCAACCTGGCCATCTCGGTCTTCGGCCTCATCAACGGGCTGGGGCTGATGCTGGGCATCGGCGGAGCCACCCGGTACGCCATCTGCCGCACCCAGGGGGACGGAGTGCGGGCCGACCGCGCCTTCTCCCGCGCCCTGGCCTGCGGCGGGGCGCTGGGCGGACTGCTGGCGCTGGCCGGTCTGCTGTGGGCCGTGCCGCTGGCCCGCCTGCTGGGGGCGGAGGGAGCCATCCTGCCCATGTGCTCGGTCTACCTGCGCACGGTGCTCCTCTTTGCCCCCTGCTTCCTGCTCAACCACATTCTCACCGCCTTTGTGCGCAACGACGGCAATCCCAAGCTGGCCATGGCCGCCATGCTGCTGGGCAGCCTGTCCAACATTGTGCTGGACTATGTGTTCCTCTACCCCATGGATATGGGCATCTTCGGCGCGGCCCTGGCCACCGGCATCGCCCCGGTAGTGGGCCTGTGCGTGTCCTCCCTGCACATCCTCACCCGCCGCAGCCGCTTCCGCCTGCGCCCCTTCCGCCCCGCCCTCCGGCCGCTGGCGGATCTGGCCGGGCTGGGCAGCGCCGCCTTTCTCAACGAGTGCTCCTCCGGCCTGGTGCTGGTGGTCTTCAACCTGCTGACCCTCCGCCTGGCGGGGACGCTGGGGGTGGCGGCCTACGGCATTGTGGCCAACCTGGCGCTGATGGCCCTCGCTCTCTTCACCGGCGTCAATCAGGGCGTCCAGCCCCTGGTCAGCCTGGCCCACGGCCGGGGGGACGCCGCCGGGGTGCGCACCCTGTGCCGCATGGCCCTGGGGCTAGCCCTGTGCGCGGGGCTGTGCATGGCCGCGCTGGCCTTCTTCGCCGCCGGGCCGCTGGTGTCCCTCTTCAACCGGGACGGAGATCCGGCGCTCCAGCAGATGGCGGAGCAGGGCCTGCGGCTCTACTTTCTGGGCTTTCCCTTTGCCGGGCTGAACCTGATCACCGCCTCCTTCCTGGGGGCGGCGGAGCACCCCGGCCGCTCCCTCCGGCTCTCCCTGCTCCGGGGCTTTGTGTCCATCGTGGCCGCCGCCCTGCTGCTGGCCGCCCTGCTGGCCCTCACCGGCGTATGGCTGGCCTTCCCCGCCGCCGAGGGGGCCGTTCTCCTCGTCAGCCTGCGCTTCAGCCGCTCCCTCCGGCGCGCCCGGCCAGAGCCCGCCCCTCAGGCCATCACCACCGCGCTCAGGTAACACGCGAACGCCCCGTACTCCGCCGGGGTCAGCGCCCGGGGGCTGGAGAGCACCACCAGCTCATGGCCTGGGTACTCCGGCCGGTAGGGGGGATGGACGTGGGGATAGGGGTTGACGGCGAAGCCGCACCGCTGGTAGAAGCCCTGCCGCCGCCGGGCGATCTCGTCCACCGGCGGGTCGATCTCCAGTACCACGGTTTTCCCATCCCGGCCCAGCTCCTCCAGCGCCTTGGCGCCGTAGCGGCGGCCCCGCAGCTCCGGACGGACGCAGAAATGCTCCACATAGCGGAAGTCCTCCGCCTCCCAGTAGAGCAGCAGCCCCACGAATTCCGCCCCATCAAAAAGCTGGATGAAATGGTACTCCGGGTGGGACAGGACGGCCCGCTGCTCATCGGGCAGCCGCTGCTCGTGGCGGGGAAAGCTGGCCTCGTAGAGGGCCATCGCCCTTCCAAACGCCGGTTCCTCCGGCTGTGTCAGCCGTCTCCATTCCATAGCAGTCTCTCCTCTCTTCTAAAAAATGCGCTCCCGTTTTGGGAGCGCATTTTATTTTTTCTGTTTACGCTCCCTCCAGGGCCTTTTCCAGGTCGGCCAGGATATCGTTCACATCCTCGATGCCCACGGAGAAGCGCACCAGGTCGGGGGCCACCCCGGCGGCGGCCAGCTCGGCGTCGCTCATCTGGCGGTGGGTGGTACTGGCGGGGTGAAGCACGCAGGTCTTGGCGTCGGCCACATGGGTGGCAATGGAGGCCAGCTCCAGGCCCGCCATGAACTTAGAGGCCGCTTCCCGGCCGCCCTTCACGCCGAAGGACACCACGCCGCAGGTGCCGTTCGGCAGGTACTTCCGGGCCCGCTCGTAGTAGGGGTCGCCCTCCAGGCCGGGGTAGCGCACCCAGCTCACCTTGGGGTGTCCCTTCAGGAACCGGGCCACGGCCAAGGCGTTTTCACAGTGCCTGGCCATGCGCAGGGGCAGGGTCTCCAGCCCCACGTTGAGCAGGTAGGCGTTCATGGGGGCGGGGATGGCGCCGAAGTCCCGCATGAGCTGGGCGGTGGCCTTGGTGATGTAGGCCCCCTCCAGGCCGAAGCGCTCGGTGTAGGTCACGCCGTGGTAGCTCTCGTCCGGGGTGGTGAGGCCGGGGAACTTGTCGGCGTGGGCCGTCCAGTCGAACCGGCCGGAGTCCACGATGGCGCCGCCCACCGCGTTGGCATGGCCGTCCATGTACTTGGTAGTGGAGTGGGTGACAATGTCGGCCCCCCACTCGAAGGGGCGGCAGTTCACCGGGGTGGCGAAGGTGTTGTCCACGATGAGGGGCACGCCGTGGGCGTGGGCCGCCCTGGCGAACTTCTCAAAGTCCAGCACGGTGAGGGCGGGGTTGGCGATGGTCTCGCCAAAGACGGCCCGGGTCTCAGGCCGGAAGGCGGCCTCCAGCTCGGCCTCGGTGCAGTCGGGGTCGACGAAGGTGAAGTCGATGCCCATGCGCTTCATCGTGACGGCGAAGAGGTTATAGGTACCGCCGTAGATGGAGGATGAGCACACCACATGTTCCCCGCAGGAGACAATGTTAAAGATGGCGTAAAAGGAAGCCGCCTGACCGGAGGAGGTCAGCATGGCCGCGGTTCCCCCCTCCAGGGCGCAGATCTTGGCCGCCACGTGGTCATTCGTGGGGTTCTGGAGGCGGGTGTAGAAGTAGCCGCTCTCCTCCAGGTCGAAGAGGGCTCCCATCTGCTCGCCGGTGGCGTAGCGGAAGGTGGTGGACTGGACGATGGGGATGTTGCGGGGCTCACCATTCCCGGGGGTATACCCGGCGTGGAGGCACTGGGTGCCGATGCGCTGCTGACTCATGGGCAGGATCTTCCTTTCCTGTTTCAGGTTGAGTGTTATGCTACACCCCCGCCCGGCCCTTGTCAAGAGGCGGGCGGGGTGGGACTGGGCTCCGGCTCCTCCGGCGGCACATCGGTGCCGTCGGTGAGCAGCAGTCCGTCGAGACCGAGCTGCTGGACGCGGCGGTAAGGGATCTCCCTCCCCTCCACCGTCACATAGACCGACTCCACTCCCTCCACCTGGCACAGCGTGAGTGTCAGGCAGGCATCGGCCACGGTGAGATCCACCCCGGACAGGCCGCCGTACTGCTCGGAGAGATCCAGGTGGAGGCGGCCCTCCTCCACCTCCCAGCTCAACAGGCGCACCCCCTCTGGGAAGGGGGAGGTGAGGCCCTGGGTCTCCGGCGGGGACAGCAGGGCATTCACCAGGGCGGGGATGGGGTCGCCGGCGCTCCCCTCAAAGGGCTCGCAGTCCAGCGGCAGGTGGGCAAAGCGGTCGGACAGGGCGGAGTAGTACACGCAGTAGCCGCCCTCCGGCTCCTCCGGGCGGGGGCCGCAGCCCCCGGCGGCCAGAGCCAGCAGACAGCCCAGCGCTGCGATGCGTCGTCTCATCGGCCCACCTCCTCTCCGTTCCACTGGGCAAAGCTGACCTCGAAGCAGGTGCCCTCCGGCTCCCGCCGCCGGGCAGTGACGGCTCCGCCGTGCTGGAGCACCGTATCCCGCACGATGGACAGGCCCAGTCCGGTGCCGCCGGCGGCCCGGGAGCGGGCCTTGTCCACCCGGTAAAATCGGTCGAAGATCTTGGGCAGATCCGCCTCCGGGATGCCCACGCCGGTATCCTCCACCCGGAGGACCACCCGCCCGCCGTCGGCAGCGAGGGTGACGAGCACCCGGCCGCCGGGCAGGTTGTACTTCACCGCGTTCTCCATCAGATTGAAGGCGATCTGGTAGAGGTCGTCCTCGGTGGCCAGCACCACACAGCCCGGCTGGAGCTTCAACTCCAGGCTCACCTCCACCGCCCGGGCCAGGGGGGAGAGCATGTGCTCTACCCGTTCCACCACCGCCCCCACATCCACGGGGACGTCCTCCGCCGCCGGGGCGGTGTCGAGCCGTGTGAGGGTAAGCAGCTTCTCGGTGATGCGGGTGAGCCGATCAGCCTCGTCCCCGATATCGTTGAGGAACTCCCGTGCCGTCTCGCCGTCCATGTGGTCGGCCTGGAGCAGGGAGTCGGTGAGCAGGCGGATGGAGGCCAGTGGGGTTTTGAGCTCATGGGAGGCGTCGGAGACGAAGCGCCGGCGCACCTCCTCGGTGGTCTGGAGGCGGCCGGTGAGCTCGTTGAACTCGTCGGCCAGGCGGCTGAGCTCGTCGCCGCCCCGGACGCTCACCCGGTGGCTGTACTCGCCCTCCCGTACCGTGTGGATGCCCCGCAGGAGCTGGGCGATGCGCCGGGTGAGGGCCTTGGAGAACACCACCCCCATCACCAGCGACACCATACAGATGACGATGGAGATAAAGCGCAGGTTGGTCTGGATCCCCTGGAGCAGCGCGCCCTGCTCGGCGTCGTACTCGTAGAGGTAGACCGCCCCCTGGGTCATGGAGCGGTAGGTAATGGGCACCGCCGCCCGGCTTCGGAAGGCCCCGTCGCCGTACTCAGAGCGGAACACGTTGTTGCCCCGCAGGGCGGTGACCAGCTCCCAGAACAGGGCGTACCGCCCGGCGGTGTCGGCCCGCCCCACGCCGTCCTGGAAATCGCAGAGCACCAGGCCGTTTGGGTCGGTGACCACCACCCGGGTCACTCCCAGGCTGCCCCGCAGCAGCTCCACCGTCCGGGTGGCACCCTCGGCCGTAAGGGCCTCCGGCCCGGTGGCCAGGGCGGAGGCCAGCACCGAGGCCTGGTTGAGCATGGAGGCCTGCTTGGACTGGTAGGCCAGCTTTTCCGACACCACCAGGGGGTAGGTGTTGAGCAGAATCAGCACCGCCGCCACAATCACGATATAGGTCAGGGCGAACTTGGTCTGGAGGGAGCGCCAGAAGGGCACGCGCCTGACCGCGCCGCTCCCCTTATCCATGCTTCAGATAGTAGCCCACGCCCCACTTGGTGAGGATGTACTCCGGGTTGGCGGGGTCCAGCTCCAGCTTCTCCCGCAGGCGGCGCACGTGCACGTCCACCGTGCGGTAATCGCCGGCGTACTCATAGCCCCACACCACGTTGAGCAGGTTCTCCCGGGAATACACCCGGCCCGGGTTGCGCAGCAGCAGCTCCATCAGGTCGAACTCCTTGGCGGTGAGATCCACGCTCTTGCCGTCCTTCCAGGCGGCCCGGGCGTCCACGTCCAGGGTGATGTGGCCCATGGACAGCCGGCCGCCGCCCCCCTGCTTCTGGGCCGCCATGCCCGCCCGGCGCAGCAGGGCCCGCACCCGGGCCTTCAGCTCCAGAATGTTGAAGGGCTTGGTGATGTAGTCGTCCGCCCCGCACTCGAAGCCGATGATCTTGTCGGTGTCCTCGCTGCGGGCGGTGAGCATGATGATGGGCACGTTGGAGAACTCCCGGATGCGCATACAGGCCTGGAGCCCGTCGATCTTGGGCATCATCAGATCCAGGATAATGAGATCGAAGGCGCCGTTCCGGGCCAGCTCCACCGCCTCCTCCCCGTCATAGCCCGCCTCCACCTGGTAGCCCTCGCTCTCCAGGTTGAACTTGATGCCCTTGACCAATACCTTCTCGTCGTCTACCACCAGTATTTTCATCGGTTCTCCTCCCCAGTCGTCACGTAGTCAATGAGGCCCTCCAGAATGCCCTCGCCGATGCCCGGCACCTCGGTCAGCTCCTCCGGGATGCGGAAGGGGCCGTTGGCCTGGCGGTAGGCAATGATGTCCTCCGCCCGCTTCTCCCCGATGCCCGGCAGGGTCATCAGCTCGTCCACCCCGGCGGTGTTGAGGTTGATCTTCGCCCCGCCGGCAAGGGTATCCTCCTTGCTCTGGGCGGAGGGGGAGGGCGTAGGCGCGGGCAGCGCCAGGGGCGTCTCCTGGGTCAGGGTACGCTCGGTCTCCACCCGCACGGGCTGGGGCGCGGCCTGCCCCCGAAAAAACCAGCCCGCCGCGAAGGCCGCAAAGACCGCCGCCAGCAGCAGGGCCACAAATTCCAGTCTGGAAATCTTCATCTTTTTGTATCCCCCTCCCCGTTGCGTCCCGGTCCGGGGTTTGTTATAATAGCCATACCGTTATTATAACATAGTCAAATGGAGTTTCCTATGAAAAAATCACGACTGCTTTCCGTTTTACTCTGCCTCGCCCTGCTCTCGGGGCTGCTGGCCACCTTTGCCTCCGCTGCGGACAGCGGCAGCGCCATTCTGGACGAGATGGACGTCAACGCCAAGGCCGCCGTTCTGGTGGACCCCGACACCGGCGAGATTCTCTACGAGAAGAACGCCCACGCGCACAACTACCCCGCCTCCATCACCAAGGTGATGACCTGCCTGCTCACCCTGGAGGCGGTGGACCGGGGAGAGCTGTCCCTGGAGCAGACCGTCACCGCCAGCTCCGCCCTTCACACCGGCATCGGGGAGGGCGCTTCCACGGCCGATATCAAAGAGGGGGAACAGATCCGCATCATCGACCTGCTCTACGCCGCCCTGATCCCCTCGGCCAACGAGGCGTGCAACGTCATGGCTGAGGCGGTAAGCGGCGATGTGGCCTCCTTCGTGGAGCTCATGAACACCCGGGCCGCCGAGCTGGGCATGGAGGACACCCACTTCTCCAACACCCACGGCTACCACGACGACGACCACTACACCAGCGCCTACGACATCTACCTCATGTGCCGGGAGGCCATGAAGCACGAGACCTTCCGCACCATCGTGGGCTCCAAGAACTACACCATGCCCGCCACCAACCTGCACCCCGAGCCGCGCATCATCCGCTCCACCAACGCCCTGATCTCCAACTTCCGCGTGGCGGGCTACATCTACGAGTACGCAACCGGCATCAAGACCGGCTCCACCCCTGAGGCGGGCTACTGCCTGGCCGCCTCCGCCACCCGGGAGAACCGGAACCTGATCTCCGTGGTCATGGGCTGTGAGCGTGAGCCGGGCACCTCCGGCAGCGAGGGCTATATCTACTTTGACGAGACCATCCGCCTGTTTAAATGGGGTTTTGCCAACTTCTCCACCCAGACCATTCTGGACAACACCAAGCGGGACATCCCGGAGGTGGAGGTCACCCTGGGCAAGGACGCCGCCTCCGTCACCCTTATGCCCGACGGAAAGCTGACCGCCCTGCTGCCCAACGACGTGTCCGCCGAGAACTTTACGTATGACTACACCCTGGAAACCCGGAGCGTGGAGGCCCCGGTGGAGCAGGGGCAAGTGCTGGGCACCATCACGGCCTATTTCAACGGCAGATCCTACGGCACCCTGGATCTGGTGGCCACCTGTTCGGTGGAGCGGGACCCCTGGCTCTACCGGCTGGACCGGATTCAGAAGTTCTTTGACAATCTGCTGGTGCGCATCCTTCTGGTGGTCGTCCTGGTAGTAATCGCCGCCCTCCTGCTGCGGGTGATGTTCTTCCGCAGCAGGGGCCGGACAGGCCGCCGGGGCTACGCCTACAGCGGCCGGGGCCGCTACACCGGCAGCCGCCGGCGCAGAGGCTAAGGTACAAAAACGTGGAGGGCGGTGTATACCGCCCTCCACATTATTATCCATCAATAACCCCTCCTGCGAAGGCGTTCGGAGGGAAGGATGTAGTTCAGGACCTTTTGACTCCTGTTTTCACAAACTGCTAAACCCCTGACCGGCAGCTCCCGGCCAACGTCGGCCGCAGTTGCTCAATCCTGCCTCCTTCCTGCTGGGGCCGCTGATCCGTAGCCCCTGCAAATACACGTTTTCCTCCAGTGTCGTGTTGCCATAGGAAATCTGGGCTGTCATCTTATTACAAAAGATAACCGTATAACGGTTTACCCGTTCACGCATAGCGTAACGGATAAACCGTTATAACAAGCGAAGGAAGATGGACTGTGAAATTTACAGTCCATCTTCCTTCGCCACTTACGCTTGCTTTACAACGCAAAGAATCGTCCCTGTTTCTACAGTGTCCATATTTTCAATAACAGCATAGTAATTGGTCGAACTGTTTAGATTAGAAAATGTTACCGTCTCACTTCCTCCTCCTCCCAGCGGGGTAGACCACGGCAAGTTAACTGTACTCGTTGCTACACTAACACCGGAACTTTTATATAATGTCACCTTAACATGAGGTGATGCTCCCCCTATACTCTGCAATGTAACTTTAATCTTGCTCTTTGATATATCATATGTATCTGTAGTATATTTCTCCCCAGCATCTAGAACCCCAACCGTAAACGCAACGCTTCCACTTGAAAGATCTACTGTACTTTTGCGACTTTCCACCATACTTTCTTCAAATACGTTACCATACATTTCAAATATGTCTTTTTCTTCATGCTCTACAGTTACGATAACATTTGCTTCTTTGCCCTCTACGGCCATAGCTGTAGAAGGCAGAATACAACAAGCAAATAACAAAACGCTACATATCATCCTTGTCCATACTTTTTTCATAGAAAGTTCCCTCCATTTCATTCCTCAATGTAAAAAACTAGCTTTTTACCTTTACTATCTCTAGTTCCATCAATTTTGAAATAGTATTGCTTCTCTCCTGATAGATTTGAAAAAACAAGTTTATCTCCTACACTTTCTATTTCTCCCGTTTGGATACTTTCTTCATACTCTATATCATATAAATCTACTTTTAAATTTGACCAAGCTCCTTCCGCATATTTAATCTCAATTGTTCCATTAGCTGGACATATATAGAACTCAGTCATTAATGGCATATTCCCAATTTCACTTATATCAAAACTAATCTCACCTATATTGGAGGGCTTAAGTGTATCGCCTGTTAAATCTGTAGCATCTTTCTCTTCTGATGAGTATGAACTGCATCCGATACACCCCAATAGCAGATAAGCCGTTATTAATAAAATCGGTATGATTTTCCATTTAATAGTAGACATATCCCAATACCTCGACGCTATTTTTAGTATTATTTCGTACCGCAAAATAATACTTTCCTGTATCCTCGATCTGGATATTGGTTTTGATACTGCCCTCACTCCCGCTGGTAAAATGGAACGTATTATCCGGGGTGATGAACCCGAAGTCAAGGTCTGCTGTCCTGGGGGAGTACGTGCAGTTTATCGTAACCACCTCGTCCGCCTCCAGGGAGTACGCGGTATCTGCCTTCATAATCTTCCCGGAAGGGATATCCCACTCAATCCGGCTGGTGGCCCGCGTCATGCTCCCGCCCTTACTTTCTGAAAGGACAGCAGGGTCAACTGCTTGCGTTGAAAGCTCTTTAAAGCCGATCATTTCTGTCCTGGTATCAGCCGCCACGATACTGCTTTTATCAATCGAAACTGAGTAACATACGTCTGCGCTGCTTTCCGCAGCTCCGGCCGGGGTCAGCCCCACACCGCCCACCACAAGCGCACAAGCCAATACCGTCGCTGTAACTGATTTTTTCATCGCCGCATCATTCCTCCCTATGAAATTGGCCCGCTTATTACTGCATCGGAATCAGAGATCCTTTCCTCTTCCAGTCCTTCAAACTTCACTGTATTTTGTTCTTCCGGTTCCGTGTCCTTCTGGTTCAGATATGTAATTACGATTGCTGCAACAAGGGCCGCAGCGGCCAGGATAATTAGAATCACTTTTAGTACAGAGCGTCCCTTTCTATTTCCGCTGCCTTGCGTCTTTTCACTCTCCGGGACGCTGACAACTTTATCGCCGCCCATAAGTTCATCCGTTGGAACTCCAAACAATTTACTCAACGCCAGCAGATTATCCATACTTGGAATAGCAATTCCAACTTCCCATCTGGATACCGCCTGGCGCGATACATTCAAAGCCTCTGCCAGATCCTGCTGAGACATCCTTTTGTCTTTTCGTAAAGAAATTAACCTTTCATTTAATTTCACTGTTTTCACCTCAAATTCTATGCAAACAATCGCCATATGTAAACCGCAAGCTGTTTACATTCAGGCAATTATGAATTGCTTTTGGGTTGCGCTACAACTTTTTTAACAAAACAGGGGCAACACCACCGTCACCAGTCCGCCCATCGGGCGCTCCCTCCCTCACAAAAGCTGCACCCCCAGCAGGGGGATCAGATCCACCGCCTGGGCCGGGTTGATCTTCATGCCCCGCAACTCTCCCAGGCTCTCCGATACAGTGATGCCCTCCAGCGCGCAGTCGGAAAAATCCATCCCCTTCAGCGGCGTGCGAAAAAAGTCCACCTCCTGGAACCCCGTCCGGTGTGGGCTCAGGCCGGCCACATCCGCCTCGGCCAGCACGGCCCGGCGAAGCTGGCAGTTCTCCATGCAGCACTTTTTCCACCGCGACTGTGCAAAATTGGCGCAGCGGAAGGCGCTCTCTCCCAGGGTGCAGCCCCGCCACCGGCTGGCGGTGAACCGGCCGCCGTCCCCCTTGCAATCCCGCACCACCGTGTCCGTCCAGACCGTCCCGCCGAAGCGGCAGTTGGAGAAGTCGCAGCCGCTCCACTCCACCCGGTCAAAGACCGCCCCCGAGAAGTCGCAGTTCTGGAACCGGCACCGGTGCAGGCGCACCCGGCGGAACTCCAGCCCCGACAAGTCCGCGCCCGCCAGGCACTCCCCCTCCACCGTCACGTCCTCCACGTCCCGCTCTTCCCGCCGCGCCCGGCGCACTTCCTCCTCCAGCATGGGTCAGCACTCCTTTCTCCCCCTACTCTACTACAATACACCGCCTTTGTATACACGAGATCACAAAAACGCCCCCGCCATCGGCGGGGGCGCCAGTATGTCGAAAAAGCCTCGCAGAGTTCGCGCCCGCAGGCGCGAATCAAGTACCAATCTGGTTTCCCCGGCGACATGTGCGTCGGGGAAAACACTTCTCAGGCTGCAAGTGTTGGGTCTGGCCGCCGCAGGCGGATAAACCCTGCGCGCGGCAGACTGCGGCTTTCTCAAAAAAGTGGCTTTGCCACTTTTTCGACAGACTGCGCCCCCGCCGTCGGCGGGGGCGTACGGATTCCGCTACATCAGGAACAGGGAGAGCACCACTGTGATCAGCCCGCACACCCCGATAGCCAGCCCGCTCATGGCCCCCTCGGTCTCTCCCAGCTCCAGAGCCTTGGAGGTGCCCACCGCGTGGGAGCACGCGCCGATGGCCAGCCCGGCGGTCATGGGGTCCTTCACCCGGAACAGCTTGATGAGCAGCGGGGCCGCGATGCTGCCGAAGATGCCTGTGATCAGCACCGCCACCACGGTGATGGGGCCGATGCCGCCGTGGGCCTGGGATACGCTGATGGCAATGGGGGTGGTGACGGATTTGGGCAGGAGGGACGCGGTCATGGCCGCGTCCAGCCCAAACAGGCGGCAGAGCAGAAGGATGCTGCCCATGGAGGCCGCCGAGCCCACCACGCACCCAACCAGAATGGGCAGCCAGTTCTCCTTCAGAATACGGATTTTCCCGTAGATGGCCACCGCCAGGCAGGCGGTGGCGGGGGCGAGAAACATGTTGATGATCTCTCCGCCCTGATGATAGGACTCATAGGGAATGCGGAACAGCAGCAGCACCCCCACCACCAGGACGATGCCAATGAGCAGGGGATTACAGACCACCAGGCCGGTCTTTTTCTGGATGCGCACCCCAACCCAGAAGGCCAGGATACTCAAAGCGATGCCAAAAAAGGGGGAAGCAAACAGCTCAGACACGGGACTTCCTCCTCTCCAGCAGGCGCAGGGTGAACCGGATGCTCAGGGCGGTGGCGCCGAAGGTGATCACCGTTGAGAGCAGGCAGACCAACACCAGCGCGACGGCCGAGCGGCCCAGCACATCGAAGTAGTTGATGACGCTCACCCCGGCGGGCAGGAAAAAGAAGGCCATGTTGGCCAGCAGAAAATCCGCCTTTTCCCGGATATGCTCGATTTTGAGCAGCCCGGTGGCCAACAGCGCCAGCAGCAGCAGCATGCCGATCACGCTGGCCGGGAATGGAACTGGCAGCGCCGCCTCAATGAGCTGGCTAAACCAGCACACGGCAAAGATGACGCCGATTTGACAGATGATTTTCACGGGAATACGCCTCCTGTTTTACACATAAAGACGATTGTAGCCCCGATCTCTCTCCCTGTCAACCAGCTTCCTCCGCCTGTTGAGGCTGTCGATAAACCCTTCAGGCGAAGGTTTCGAAGGAAAAGATCGTGTGAAAGAAAACCGTCAGGGGTTTCTTTCGCGTTTGATCCACCGACTTTTTGAACTTTTTTGAAGGTTCGAAAAGTCCCTCGGCCTGTCGAAAATACTTTTTCGACAGGCTGAACAGGCGGGGGAAAATCCCCCGCCTGTTTTGATCATTTCCTTTACTTCTGTTTGCGCTCCAACTGGAGCTTGTCGGCGATCATGGCGATGAACTCCGAGTTGGTGGGCTTGCCCTTGGCGTTGCTCACCGTATAGCCGAAATACTTTTGCAGGGTCTCCAGATCACCCCGGTCCCATGCCACCTCAATGGCGTGTCGGATGGCGCGCTCCACGCGGGAGGCCGTTGTGCCGAAACGCTTGGCCACCTCCGGGTAGAGGATCTTGGTCACCGCGTTGATCACATCCATGTCGCCCACGGCGATGATGATGGCCTCCCGCAGATACTGGTAGCCCTTGATGTGGGCGGGCACGCCGATCTCATGGATAATGGAGGTGACGGTGCTCTCCAGGTTCTGGCTCTCACCAGAGAGGCGCCCGGGCTCCTCCCCGCCGCTCTGGGGCTGTCCCGCCAGTTGGCGGATGCGCTCCATCACGGCGGAGAGTTTGCACGGCTTCATCATATAGTAGTCCGCGCCATGGGCTGCGGCCAGCTCCGCCATATTGCCCCGCGCAAAGCTGGAGAGCACCAGCACCCGGGGCCGGCCGGGCAGCGCCGCCAGCTCGGACAGCACCTCCAGTCCATCCATACGGGCAAGCACGAAATCCATCACCACGATGTCCGGGGAGAGCTCCTTTGCCAGGCGGACTGTCTCCTGCCCGTCCCCCGTCTCTGCGGCCAGCTCCAGGCCGGATTCCTCCTCCAGCGCACCCGTAAAGACACGGCGGAACTCCTCACTGGCATCGGCCACCAAGATCCTCTTTCTGGTTTCCAATATTGACACCCTTTCCAGCAGGTTTCCCTGCCCTATGTTTGCTGCCTGGCCAAGGCTGTTTACCGGTTGCCTATAATTTACCATAATCAGACAGCAAACGCAAGGGTTTTTCTGGTAATTTATGGGTATTTCTCCTCGACTTCATTCGACCTTTTTACGACCGTTACGACTGGTTCTCCCCATTTTCCGCCTCCAGGAGCATATTCTCCGCCAAAATGCCGTAGCCCTGAGTGGGATCATTTACCAGAACATGGGTCACTGCGCCCACCAGCTTGCCGTTTTGCAGAATGGGGCTGCCGCTCATGCCCTGGACAATCCCGCCGGTGGTTTCCAGCAGGCGGGGGTCGGTCACCTTGAGCATCAGGTTCCGGGTATCCGCGCCGTTGGCGGGATACACCCGGATAATCTCCACCTGATACTCCTCGACCTGGTCGCCGGCGATGTTGGAGAGAATCGTGGCCGCCCCGGTCTTGACCTCCTTGCGCTCCGCCACGGGCACCGGCTCCAGGCCGTCGGTCAGCGTACCGTCCTCCAGGCGGCCAAACACGCCGCTGGCAGTATTGGCGTACAGCTCGCCCAGATCCCGGTTCACCTGAAACGCGCCGTGGAGCTCGCCGGGGGCTCCCTTTTCCCCCTTCTTCACATCGGTGACCTCCGAATACATGATGGAGCCGGACTGGAGAGGCATGAGCTGGGCGGTGTCCACGTCGTTGATGCCGTGGCCCAAAGCGCCGAACCGCCCGGTAGCGGGCTCGCAGAAGGTGAGGGTGCCGATCCCCGCCATGGAGTCGCGGATCCACGCCCCCAGCTTGTATTGGCCGTCGCTGCCGCACTGGACCGCCTGAGCGGTGAGCTGTACGGTCTTGTCGTCCCGCACCGCCCGGATGCTCATGGGTTTTCCGCCCACCTCCTGGAGGACACTCTGCACCTCCTCGATGCTGTCCACCTCCTCCCGGTTGATGTGCGTGATGATGTCGCCCTCCCGCAGTCCACAGTCCCGGGCCGGGGCGCTGCTGCCCTCCGCGCCGGCCACCTCGGAAAAGCCCACCACCATTACGCCGTCGGAAAAGAGTTTGATGCCCACCGCGCGGCCCATGGGGATCACCGTCCGCTCCTCTGCGGCCCGGGCCGGGGCCGCCGATACCAATGACGCCAGCACGAACATCACCGCCACCGCCAGGGCCGCCCATGGCCTCGTTTTGGATTCCTCCTTCATTTGACCACCCCTTTTTTGAATTGAAACGTGAAAAACGGCGCACGCTGCGCGCCGTTTTTAATATGGCCGGAACGCGCGCCGCCGCCTCTGGCAATGAAACGCTCCTTTGGCTTGTCGTTTCCTTCCAGCGCCGGCCCCGTCGGCCTTCCTCCTTTTATTCCGCCAGATTTCCCCTTTGTCCCGGCAATTTCCTGTTTCGGTTATAAGAAGATTCTGGTAAAGTGCAAGGTAACCAAAAATTGGCGAGCGGTTCAAGCCGAATCAAGCTCTTTATTCCGGGAGCCTGTTGGCCGCCCGCGCCATGGAAGCGGGCCCCCCCGTCGCCGCTGCCTGTGCCGCCGGGCTGCTGGCCTCGGAATACAAAGCCGCACAGGACCCGGACCCTGTGCCGTGCAGACATTCCCTGCCCCTGCGGGGTATGTCCGCCCCGCTCTGCGCATATACTCCACTATCACAAAACAGGGGGTATCGCTATGTCCCGTTTGTCCAAGGCGGCGCTGATCACCTTTGTGGTGGCCACGCTGGCGGGCTCCTGCCTGCACTTCCTCTACGCTCTCTGGCCCAATGGCCTGACCGCCCTGCTGGCCCCGGTCAACGAAAGCCTCTGGGAGCATGTGAAAATCCTCTACTGGCCCTGCCTGCTCTCCGGTGTTCCGCTGGTGCGCAGGGAGCCGGAGAGCCTGGGCGCCCGTGCCTTCTCCCTGCTCCTCTCGGCTGCGCTCATGCTGGGCGTGGGTTACCTCTATCATGTGGTGCTGGAGGGTGATTCCCTCTTTTTTGACGTGGCCCTCTATGTGCTGGTGATGGCCGCCTTTTTCCTGCTGCCCTGTTTCCTCCGCACTCCCGTCTGGAGCCGCACACGCCTGCTCTGGGTGGTGCTGGTGCTGGCGCTGGGCGCCGCCACCTTTGTATTTACCTGGTGCCCGCCGGATGGCCTGCTGTTCCGGGATCTCTCCCTGCCCGCCTTTTATTCGCTTCCCTGTTGAGTATGAGCCATTTCGGCCGTGAGTATGTCCCTGCAGGGCCGGAGGGATTTTTTCACAGAAAAAGGCGGAACGCACACGTCTGTCCGCGCAGACCTTTCGCCCCGCAAAGGGGACGCTGCTCCCCGCCTGCCCCGGTACGTCTCTACCCTGTAGGGGCGGGGCTTGTCCCCGCCCGC
>OOCT01000390.1_pt1 | contig 41666 bp, 38 predicted proteins | sample 1671851 | NCBI WGS metagenome assembly OOCT01 (sample SAMN06348199, study PRJEB24527) | human gut metagenome | biome: human gut; feature: ankylosing spondylitis patient; material: feces | host: Homo sapiens | place: China | collected 2015-10
TTTGACATATTAGGGGCTATTCCATTTCATCGTCCAACAAAATGGGTGCAGTACAGTTGATAGAAATATCGGTCGGGGCCTTCGTCTTTCTGATTCCCGGTTAGCCTGAAAACAGAAAGTCTCAGGCACCCGCAGGCATCCTATGAGGTTTCCTTAGGGACGAAAATAATCACTTCACGAAATTGCGTGCTGTTTTCCAGAATTTTTCGTCATTCGGGTTAGCCAGTTTAGCCATTCGTTACTCTCTTCATTCCAATAGCATTAATTTTCTATGCAATAATTGTTGTAAAAATGTGACGCAAAGAGGTTTTTGGTCATAAGTAATTACCGTCAAGTGCCGATGACTTTCTATCAGGAGTAAACCTGGACGAGAGACAACGGTAATGAATACAACTCCCTCACAGCGATTAGGTTTTTTGCATCACATCAGGTTGGTTCCGTTATTTGCCTGCATTCTAGGCGGTATCTTAGTTCTATTCGCATTAAGTTCAGCCCTGGCTGGCTATTTCCTCTGGCAGGCCGATCGCGATCAGCGTGATGTTACTGCGGAGATTGAGATTCGGACCGGGTTAGCGAACAGTTCAGATTTTTTGCGTTCAGCCCGGATCAATATGATTCAGGCCGGGGCTGCGAGTCGTATTGCGGAAATGGAAGCAATGAAGCGAAATATTGCGCAAGCCGAATCGGAGATTAAACAGTCGCAGCAAGGTTATCGTGCTTATCAGAATCGACCGGTGAAAACACCTGCTGATGAAGCCCTCGACACTGAATTAAATCAACGCTTTCAGGCTTATATCACGGGTATGCAACCTATGTTGAAATATGCCAAAAATGGCATGTTTGAAGCGATTATCAATCATGAAAGTGAGCAGATCCGACCGCTGGATAATGCTTATACCGATATTTTGAACAAAGCCGTTAAGATACGTAGCACCAGAGCCAACCAACTGGCGGAACTGGCCCATCAGCGCACCCGCCTGGGTGGGATGTTCATGATTGGCGCGTTTGTGCTTGCCCTGGTCATGACGCTGATAACATTTATGGTGCTACGTCGGATCGTCATTCGTCCACTGCAACATGCCGCACAACGGATTGAAAAAATCGCCAGTGGCGATCTGACGATGAATGATGAACCGGCGGGTCGTAATGAAATCGGTCGCTTAAGTCGTCATTTACAGCAAATGCAGCATTCACTGGGGATGACAGTAGGGACTGTTCGACAGGGCGCGGAAGAGATTTATCGTGGCACCAGCGAAATTTCAGCTGGCAATGCGGACCTGTCATCTCGCACCGAAGAACAAGCGGCGGCTATCGAACAAACTGCCGCCAGCATGGAGCAACTCACTGCGACGGTGAAACAGAATGCGGATAACGCGCATCATGCCAGCAAACTGGCGCAAGAGGCTTCTATTAAAGCCAGCGATGGCGGGCAGACGGTTTCCGGTGTAGTAAAAACGATGGGCGCTATCTCCACGAGTTCGAAGAAAATTTCTGAGATCACCGCCGTCATCAACAGTATTGCTTTCCAGACGAATATTCTGGCACTGAATGCTGCCGTTGAAGCCGCGCGAGCGGGTGAGCAAGGGCGTGGATTTGCCGTTGTCGCCAGCGAAGTACGGACACTCGCAAGTCGCAGCGCTCAGGCGGCGAAAGAGATTGAAGGCTTGATCAGTGAATCAGTCAGGTTAATTGACCTGGGGTCGGATGAGGTGGCAACGGCCGGGAAAACCATGAGCACTATTGTTGATGCCGTCGCGAGTGTCACACATATCATGCAGGAAATCGCCGCCGCCTCGGATGAACAAAGTAGAGGCATAACGCAGGTTAGCCAGGCGATTTCTGAAATGGATAAGGTGACGCAACAGAATGCTTCTCTGGTAGAAGAGGCCTCAGCGGCGGCGGTGTCCCTTGAAGAACAGGCGGCACGATTAACTGAGGCGGTGGATGTATTCCGTCTGCACAAACATTCTGTGTCGGCAGAACCTCGCGGAGCGGGTGAACCAGTTAGTTTCGCTACGGTGTGAAAATGTTCAAGGAGGGATCGACAGATCCCTTCACCTTTCAGAACGGCATTGATTTTCGAATAGCGTTAATCATCAACTGGCAACCAGAAGAGAACGTCGCATCTACGCGGGTCAGTATTCCAATCGGTTCGACTGCACCATGTCCCGGAACAGGCAGGGCCACCAGCGTGGCATGACGCAGGTCGTCTTTTACAGCGCCAGAAGGGACAAACCACACGTAATCGTATTCAACCGTAAGTTGACGAGATAGCGAAGCAGACAGCGTTTCGATACAACCCGAAGGAATTTTACAGCCCTGGCTCTGCACTAATGCATCTGAATGCTGGCGTGGCGCAGTGCCTTCTGGTGATACAACGACCGGCCATTCCAGCACCCGGCTTAGCGTTACGTTCTCCTGAAGTAGCGGGTGATTAGGGCGGACAACCAGCTTCAACGATTCAAGAAACAGCAGTTCGTAATTAAGCCCGGTCATCAGTTCAGGATCTGACATCCGACCAATGCCGATATCGATTTCCCCGGTTTTTAAACCCGCCAGAATCATAGGGTTACTCATTGTCGCAACTTGCAAGGTCGTCTCTTTTTGTTGCTGATGAAACTGACCTATAACCGAAGGTAATATCCCCAGTGCCGCAGTAGGTAGTGCACCAACCCTGACGACATCATTATTAAGACCTTCTTTACGATGAAGCGACTGTCCGGCAGTGTTGATGGCGTCAAGAACTCTGACTGCATGCGTTAAAAATTGTTCGCCGGGTAAGGTAAGTTGCGCCCCCTGACGACCACGCTCAAACAAGCGAGCGCCAGTCAGCTGCTCCAGTTCATTCAATGTCTTAGAGAGCGCAGGTTGACTCAAATTAAGGGTTTCAGCCGCGCGCCCCAAAGTTCCTTGTTGTGCGACAGCTACGAATGTATGAAGGTGGCGCAAACGGATGCGCTGACTAAACAGACTATTTTTTTCCATAAGCGATGTTAAAAACGAAGCGGTGTCGCTGACAAGTGAAGTTGTTTGATTATGATAACTTGATTGCAAAATATTATTAACAATTAAAGCAATTATGTTACAGCAAAATGGATAATATTGATGTTTTCGCGGCGAGATCACAGTTTGTAAATTCTTCCCGCAAGAGTGAATGCGGTTACCTACACTCCAGATTACTGACCACTGGAGGCAGACACTATGGCGAACAGCATCACGGCGGATGAGATTCGGGAACAGTTTTCGCAGGCAATGTCAGCCATGTACCAGCAAGAAGTTCCGCAATATGGCACGCTGCTGGAACTGGTAGCTGATGTGAATCTGGCTGTGCTGGAAAACAATCCTCAACTGCACGAAAAAATGGTAAATGCAGACGAGCTGGCGCGTCTGAATGTTGAACGTCATGGGGCGATTCGCGTTGGGACTGCACAAGAGCTTGCTACTCTTCGGCGGATGTTTGCCATTATGGGGATGTACCCGGTGAGCTATTACGATCTCTCGCAGGCAGGGGTGCCGGTACATTCGACAGCATTTCGGCCCATTGATGATGCTTCTCTGGCGCGTAATCCCTTCCGCGTTTTTACCTCCTTACTCCGCCTTGAGCTTATCGAGAACGAAATTTTGCGCCAGAAAGCGGCGGAGATTCTGCGTCAGCGCGATATCTTCACCCCACGTTGTCGACAACTGTTAGAGGAATATGAGCAGCAGGGCGGTTTTAACGAAACACAGGCACAGGAGTTTGTGCAGGAAGCCCTGGAAACGTTTCGCTGGCACCAGTCAGCAACGGTAGATGAAGAAACCTATCGCGCCTTGCACAACGAACATCGGTTGATTGCTGATGTGGTCTGTTTTCCTGGATGCCATATCAACCACCTGACGCCACGTACGCTGGATATTGACCGGGTGCAGTCGATGATGCCTGAATGCGGAATTGAACCAAAAATTCTGATCGAAGGGCCGCCGCGCCGCGAGGTACCGATTTTACTACGCCAGACCAGCTTTAAAGCACTGGAAGAGACGGTGTTGTTTGCGGGGCAGAAACAGGGCACGCATACTGCGCGCTTTGGTGAAATAGAGCAGCGTGGTGTGGCATTAACGCCGAAAGGGCGACAACTGTATGATGATCTTCTGCGTAACGCTGGAACCGGGCAGGATAATCTCACTCACCAAATGCATTTACAGGAAACCTTCCGCACTTTTCCTGACAGTGAGTTTTTAATGCGTCAGCAAGGGTTGGCATGGTTCCGGTACCGTCTGACGCCTTCGGGTGAGGCGCATCGTCAGGCGATTCATCCTGGAGACGATCCACAGCCCTTAATTGAACGTGGTTGGGTAGTGGCGCAACCCATCACCTATGAAGATTTCTTGCCCGTTAGCGCGGCGGGGATCTTCCAGTCAAATCTGGGTAATGAAACGCAGACACGCAGTCACGGTAATGCCAGTCGCGAGGCATTTGAGCAGGCGTTGGGTTGTCCGGTTTTGGATGAGTTCCAGCTTTATCAGGAAGCGGAAGAACGCAGTAAACGTCGCTGTGGTTTGCTTTAAATTCTGACCATCCGCCTTTGCAAAAATTTGCCTGATTTTACAAACGAATCAGGCTCATCCCATCGACATAAAAAAATTGCCGATTTATGCATATTCTCTGAGTTCAACAATTGGATTATTAATAAATATTGTCTAGAGTGAGCGGTCATAAATAAGCACTTTCTTGCCGCTGAAAACGACCAGCGCGGGACCATTCACAACACCAGAAGGACTCACTTTCAGGTATGGATCGTAGACGATTTATTAAAGGTTCAATGGCTATGGCCGCCGTGTGCGGTACCAGCGGCATTGCTTCTCTTTTTTCTCAGGCGGCATTCGCGGCAGATTCTGATATTGCCGACGGGCAAACCCAGCGTTTTGACTTCTCCATTCTACAGTCAATGGCGCACGACTTAGCGCAAACAGCGTGGCGTGGTGCGCCTCGTCCGTTACCTGACACGCTGGCGACAATGACGCCGCAGGCTTATAACAGTATTCAATACGACGCCGAAAAATCGCTCTGGCATAACGTTGAGAACCGTCAACTGGACGCTCAGTTCTTCCATATGGGAATGGGATTCCGTCGCCGCGTTCGTATGTTTTCTGTAGATCCAGCAACACATCTGGCGCGTGAAATTCACTTTCGCCCGGAGTTGTTCAAATACAACGATGCAGGTGTTGATACCAAACAATTAGAAGGGCAAAGCGATCTCGGCTTTGCCGGTTTTCGCGTGTTTAAAGCCCCCGAACTGGCGCGCCGTGATGTAGTATCATTCCTCGGAGCGAGTTATTTCCGCGCCGTTGATGACACATATCAATACGGTTTGTCGGCCCGCGGCCTGGCGATTGACACTTACACCGACAGTAAAGAAGAGTTCCCCGACTTTACCGCCTTCTGGTTTGATACGGTAAAACCGGGGGCAACTACCTTTACCGTTTATGCGTTGCTCGATAGCGCCAGCATTACTGGTGCCTATAAGTTCACTATTCATTGTGAGAAAAGTCAGGTGATTATGGATGTGGAAAATCACCTGTATGCGCGCAAAGACATTAAACAGCTGGGCATTGCGCCGATGACCAGTATGTTCAGCTGCGGTACTAATGAACGTCGGATGTGCGACACCATTCATCCGCAAATTCATGACTCTGATCGTCTGTCCATGTGGCGGGGCAACGGCGAGTGGATTTGCCGTCCGCTGAATAATCCGCAAAAATTGCAGTTCAATGCTTACACCGACAACAACCCGAAAGGGTTTGGTTTATTGCAACTGGATCGTGATTTCTCCCATTATCAGGACATTATGGGCTGGTATAACAAACGCCCAAGTCTGTGGGTGGAACCGCGTAACAAGTGGGGTAAGGGCACCATCGGCCTGATGGAAATCCCAACAACGGGCGAAACGCTGGATAACATTGTCTGCTTCTGGCAGCCAGAAAAAGCTGTAAAGGCGGGTGATGAGTTTGCATTCCAGTATCGTCTGTACTGGAGTGCGCAACCGCCTGTTCATTGCCCATTAGCGCGCGTTATGGCGACGCGTACCGGCATGGGCGGTTTCCCGGAAGGTTGGGCACCAGGTGAACACTATCCCGAAAAATGGGCGCGTCGTTTTGCCGTCGATTTCGTTGGTGGTGATCTGAAAGCTGCCGCACCAAAAGGCATTGAGCCGGTGATTACGCTTTCCAGTGGGGAAGCGAAGCAAATCGAAATTCTCTATATTGAACCCATTGATGGTTATCGTATTCAGTTTGACTGGTATCCGACTTCGGACTCCACTGATCCGGTCGATATGCGGATGTATCTGCGTTGTCAGGGCGACGCTATCAGTGAAACATGGCTGTATCAGTATTTCCCGCCAGCGCCGGATAAACGTCAGTATGTTGACGACCGCGTGATGAGTTAATCGTTTTTTCTTCGGCACCTTCTTCGGGAGGTGCCGTCTGGTTAAACACGATCCCGCTCGCATTTTTCCCTAAGTTAAATGAGTAATCTGATGGTGTGTATTTCAGATACACCTTGTCAGCCACTAACAGGGAGTGCGTATGTTTCCAGAATATCGAGATTTAATATCCCGTCTGAAAAACGAAAATCCTCGCTTTATGTCCTTGTTCGATAAACACAATAAACTTGATCATGAAATTGCCAGAAAGGAAGGTTCCGACGGTCGAGGGTACAATGCGGAAGTGGTCCGCATGAAAAAACAAAAGCTACAGTTAAAAGATGAGATGCTCAAAATCCTGCAGCAGGAGAGCGTCAAAGAGGTATAAACTTTCCTAAGCCGCCAGCCAGGCGGCTTTTTTAACAACTGCATGGATTGACTGGAGATAAGATGACTGAAACGATAAAAGTAAGCGAATCACTTGAATTACATGCTGTTGCAGAAAATCACGTCACTCCTCTTTATCAGTTAATCTGTAAAAATAAAACCTGGTTACAGCAGTCGCTAAACTGGCCGCAGTTCGTTCAGAGTGAAGAGGACACGCGAAAAACGGTGCAGGGTAATGTGATGTTGCATCAACGCGGCTATGCCAAAATGTTCATGATTTTCAAAGAAGATGAACTTATCGGCGTTATCTCGTTTAATCGTATTGAACCACTGAATAAAACCGCTGAAATAGGCTACTGGCTGGACGAATCTCATCAGGGGCAGGGGATCATTTCTCAGGCGCTGCAGGCATTGATTCATCATTACGCCCAGTCTGGTGAACTTAGACGCTTCGTGATCAAATGTCGGGTGGACAATCCGCAAAGCAACCAGGTCGCTTTGCGCAATGGTTTTATCCTTGAAGGTTGCCTGAAACAGGCTGAGTTCCTGAATGATGCCTATGATGATGTGAACTTATACGCGCGTATTATCGATTCATAATAACCCTGCCAGCGGCGTTCGCGTAATGCGCTCCTCGCCGTTAATGACTTTTGGACCACGGACATGAACCGTGTCGCCATCAAAGGCTTCAACGACGGCGTGGTCGGTTAACTCCACATGGTTTTCAATTATCACCGCACCTGTAATACGGCTCTCACCTTGTATTACAACGTGCTCGTCGAGCAGAATCGGTCCACCACGTACCACGGCATTTCCGCCAATCAAGACATGATGTTTTAACACACAATTACCTTCCACAATGGCATATTCCGCCACCTGCGAACTGTAATGAATCGTTGGAATGGCATCTTCTTCTATGCCAGCTTTCACCTGCGCGTGACCGTAGACTTTAGCGCAATCGCATATCCAGACGTTGTTCTCTTCATTACCTTCAATACTGGCAAAATCAAAAACTTCGGCACGATGTTCAATAAAAGCATACCGGATGACGGCATCGCCATAAATTTGTGCCTGGTGGACAATACGCGAGGCGCTAACCCTTGCGCGATCATAAATTTGTAGCAGGAGTTGATGGTCAGGCGTTAAGCCTTGTGCTGCGACGATCATAGAATGTTGATTAATTAAGGCGTGACCAAATATTCTACATTGCCCGCAAACCAGTGAGTCATGAATGGTGACGCTGTCACTTATATATGCACCCTGGCTGATTTCACTATTATCGATCCAGACATTATCCGTTGCGTAAACCTCTCCCCACAGCACGCTGGTGCCGGTGATGCGCGTATTACCGGAAATCACCGCTCCGCCGAACGCAATAGCGTTCTGGTCGTAAATCCAGCAATTTCCTTCCTGTGCTAACACCGTTTCGCGATCGATCCAGCCGCCAGCGGTTCCTGCTATCACATCGTTAAAATCGCTAATGGCGATAATCTGCCGTAATAACACATTTTTTTTAGTGCCATCTTCCTGATAACTAAAGGCTCGCTGTTCTTCACTTAGACGATATTTGCGCATAGCGTTTTCCCACAGGTGACTTACTATAACCGTAGCAAATTCTGCGGCTCTGGCTATGCTCGAGAAAATTCCATAAAATGCATTTCAAATATACTTTATAAATTAAACAAAATGAGTAAGAAGATGCAGAGCGATAAAGTGCTCAATTTGCCGGCAGGCTACTTTGGTATTGTGTTGGGGACGATAGGGATGGGATTTGCCTGGCGCTATGCCAGCCAGGTTTGGCAGGTCAGCCACTGGTTAGGGGATGGGCTGGTGATTCTGGCGATGATCATCTGGGGATTGTTAACTAGCGCATTTATTACCCGACTCATACGCTTTCCGCATAGCGTGCTGGCAGAAGTGCGCCATCCAGTGATGAGCAGTTTTGTGAGTTTGTTTCCGGCAACGACGATGCTGGTGGCGATTGGTTTTGTTCCGTGGTTTCGCCCACTGGCGGTGTGCCTGTTCAGTTTTGGTGTCGTGGTTCAGTTGGCTTATGCCGCCTGGCAAACTGCGGGATTATGGCGCGGATCTCACCCTGAAGAAGCTACCACGCCTGGACTGTATCTGCCGACAGTTGCCAACAACTTTATCAGCGCAATGGCCTGTGGTGCGTTGGGCTACACCGACGCCGGTCTGGTGTTTTTAGGCGCAGGCGTTTTCTCATGGCTAAGCCTTGAACCTGTGATCTTGCAGCGTCTGCGCAGTTCGGGAGAATTACCCACGGCACTGCGGACATCACTCGGCATTCAGCTCGCTCCTGCGCTGGTGGCCTGTAGTGCCTGGTTGAGCGTCAACGGCGGCGAGGGTGATACGCTGGCGAAAATGCTTTTTGGTTATGGACTGCTGCAACTGCTGTTTATGCTACGTCTGATGCCATGGTATCTCTCCCAGCCATTTAATGCTTCATTCTGGAGTTTCTCGTTCGGCGTATCTGCACTGGCAACCACCGGTTTGCATCTGGGGAGTGGCAGCGAAAATGGATTTTTCCATACGCTGGCGGTACCGCTGTTTATCTTTACCAATTTTATTATTGCAATACTGCTCATCCGTACTTTTGCGCTTCTGATGCAGGGAAAATTGTTAGTCAGAACCGAGCGCGCCGTTTTAATGAAAGCAGAGGACAAAGAATGATCATTCGTGACGAAAACTATTTTACTGATAAATATGAATTAACCCGCACACACTCTGAAGTACTGGAAGCGGTGAAAGTGGTTAAACCGGGTAAAACGCTGGATCTGGGCTGTGGCAATGGTCGTAACAGTCTTTACCTGGCAGCCAATGGTTATGATGTTGACGCATGGGATAAAAATGCCATGAGTATCGCCAATGTAGAGCGCATTAAATCCATTGAAAATCTGGATAATTTACACACCCGAGTCGTTGATCTGAATAACCTCACATTTGATAGACAGTACGATTTTATTCTTTCGACTGTGGTACTGATGTTCCTTGAGGCTAAAACCATCCCAGGGCTGATTGCCAATATGCAACGTTGCACTAAACCTGGTGGTTACAACCTGATTGTGGCGGCGATGGATACCGCTGATTATCCATGTACCGTCGGCTTCCCGTTTGCCTTCAAAGAGGGAGAATTACGTCGATATTACGAAGGCTGGGAGAGGGTGAAATACAATGAAGACGTCGGCGAGCTGCACCGCACCGACGCCAACGGTAATCGTATTAAACTGCGTTTCGCCACGATGCTGGCACGTAAAAAATGACCCGCTAAGAATAAGGCGCGTGAAAATTCCCCACGCTGAGATGATTTACTGTTCTTCTTTTCGGTAAGCATATTTTTTATCGAAGGGATGTGAAATTAATCACAGTAGTCGAAGTTTTTTAGCAGCTTAACTTACTGAAATTTAACTACTGATGATTGACTTAGCCCCTTTTTCGGCATTGACTATGTCGTCTGAAAAGGGGCTGAAAAATTTATTTTCACCAACACTTTTTTTGCCACAACACGAAGCGGCGCTTTTTGCTATAACTTAAAAAGTAATATAATCATCTCAGGAAACTATTCATGCGTACCACATCATTTGCGAAAGTTGCAGCTTTATGCGGCTTGTTGGCTCTGTCTGGTTGTGCCTCTAAAATCACCCAGCCAGATAAATATTCTGGTTTTTTAAACAATTACTCTGATTTAAAAGAAACAACCTCAGCAACAGGTAAACCTGTTTTACGTTGGGTAGACCCGAGTTTTGATCAAAGCAAATATGACAGCATCGTCTGGAACCCAATCACTTATTATCCGGTGCCAAAACCTTCTACCCAGGTAGGGCAGAAAGTTCTGGATAAAATTTTGAACTATACCAACACCGAAATGAAAGAAGCGATAGCGCAGCGTAAACCACTGGTTACCACCGCTGGGCCGCGTAGTCTGATTTTCCGTGGGGCCATTACCGGTGTAGATACCAGCAAAGAAGGGCTGCAATTCTATGAAGTGGTTCCTGTTGCATTAGTGGTTGCGGGGACGCAAATGGCTACAGGCCACCGTACCATGGATACTCGCCTCTATTTTGAAGGTGAGCTGATTGATGCAGCGACTAATAAACCGGTTATCAAAGTCGTTCGTCAGGGCGAAGGTAAAGACCTGAATAACGAAAGTACGCCAATGGCTTTCGAAAATATTAAACAAGTTATTGATGACATGGCGACCGATGCCACCATGTTTGACGTTAACAAAAAGTAGTTCCAGACGCGCCATCGTTAGATGGCGCTTTTTATCCGGTGTGCCGTAAAACCCCATCCTTCAGGGCGGGGATATAAGGTGCGGTTTTCCACCTGACCAGGTGTTTGCTGTTGTTCAATGTATTGGCGGATGACGGATATTGGCGCACCTCCGCAGCTACTGGCAAAATAGCCAGGACTCCACAAAACGCCTTTGTAGTAATACCTGACTGCAATATCTGGTCGATCTCGTCGCAGTAACCTACTCGATACGCCTTTGAGGCTGTTTACCAGACTGGATATCGCCAGTTTGGGAGGATAGTTAATTAACAAATGGACGTGATCTGGTTCGCCATCCATTTCAACCAGTTCAGCTTCAAAATAAGCACATACATTTGAAAAGTAAGTGCGTAGTTTTTCTGTCGCGTCAAAAAATCTGGCGTCGGTATCTGGTGACAAAGACCAGGTGAACATGCATCAGGAAAACACAATGCCTTCCACGCCGGATATCGGTTTCTTTATTCACAGACCAAAGTATCATTTGACCTGTGAAACGATTACAGGCATTTAAATTCCAGTTAAGACCAGGTGGTCAACAGGAGTGTGAAATGAGGCGCTTCGCAGGCGCATGTCGTTTCGTTTTCAATCGTGCTCTGGCACGTCAGAATGAGAATCATGAGGCCGGTAATAAATACATCCCTTACGGGAAAATGGCTTCCTGGCTGGTTGAGTGGAAAAACGCCACTGAAACGCAATGGCTTAAAGATTCTCCCTCACAGCCATTGCAACAGTCACTGAAAGACCTTGAGCGGGCTTACAAAAACTTCTTCCAGAATCGGGCTGCTTTTCCCCGATTCAAAAAGCGGGGACAGAATGATGCATTCCGCTACCCGCAGGGCGTTAAGCTCGATCAGGAAAACAGTCGTATTTTTCTGCCGAAACTTGGCTGGATGCGCTACCGGAATAGCCGTCAGGTTACGGGAGTTGTGAAAAATGTCACTGTCAGCCAGTCCTGCGGTAAGTGGTACATCAGTATTCAGACAGAAAGTGAAGTATCAACTCCGGTTCACCCTTCAGCATCAATGGTCGGGCTGGATGCTGGCGTGGCTAAACTCGCCACGCTGTCAGATGGCACAGTCTTTGAGCCTGTAAACAGTTTTCAGAAAAACCAGAAGAAGCTGGCGAGACTTCAGCGACAGTTAAGCCGCAAGGTCAAATTCAGCAATAACTGGCAGAAGCAGGAACGCAAAATACAGCGACTGCATTCCCGTATCGCAAATATCCGCAGGGACTACCTTCACAAAGTCACAACGACCGTCAGCAAAAACCACGCAATGATAGTCATTGAGGATTTGAAGGTCAGCAACATGTCAAAGTCAGCAGCGGGTACGGTCAGCCAGCCGGGTCGCAATGTCCGGGCAAAATCAGGTTTAAACCGTACGATACTGGATTAGGGCTGGTATGAAATGCGCCGCCAGCTTGAGTACAAGCAGCTCTGGCGTGGCGGTCAGGTGCTTGCTGTTCCGCCAGCGTACACAAGCCAGCGATGCGCGTGCTGTGGTCATACAGCGAAAGAAAATCGCCTGTCACAAAGTAAATTCAGATGCCAGGCATGTGGATATACAGCGAACGCCGATGTAAATGGCGCTCGTAACATTTTAGCGGCGGGGCACGCCGTTCTTGCCTGTGGAGAGATGGTGCAGTCAGGCCGCTCGTTGAAGCAGGAACCCACCGAAATGATTCAGGCGACAGCCTGAACGTAGCAGGGATCCACGTCCTTCAGGGCGTGGAGGATGTCAATATCGGTTTCTGTCAGCGATTAAATTCAACACCACGTAACAAACGCCTCCGGCAATTAATCCCCAGAACGCAGAACCAATCCCGACCAGCGTCAATCCACTTGCCGTTACCAGAAATGCCACCACCGCCGCGTCTCGCTCACGCTCATTATGCAGCGCCTGATACAAACTGCCGCTAATGGTACTTAACAGCGCCAGACCTGCCAGCATCTGGATCCAACTTACGGGCAGGGCAGCCATCATCCCGGTAATGGCACTACCAAACAGACCTGCGAGCAAATAGAAAATGCCTGCACCGGCAGCTGCCAGCCAACGTTGATCTTTATCCGGATGCGCTTCCGGGCTTTGGCAAATAGCCGCGGTGATTGCCGCAATACCGACGGAATAAACGCCGAAAGGGGAAAAAACCAGTGCCAGCAATCCAGTAAATACAATTAATGGCGAAACAGGAGCCGAATATCCAGCTGCTTTCATTGCTGCGATACCCGGTGCGTTTTGCGATGCCATCGTCACCAGAAAAAGGGGGAGTGCAACGCTCAGGCTGTGAGCAAACGAAAAATCAGGGGTAATATAAGTGGGGAGAACGGGTTTAAAGACAACATCAGTTGTGACAACATCAGTTGTGACAACGTCACCTTGCGCGATGACGATCACGATCCCAATAATCATCGCGGCAATTACCGCATAGCGCGGCGCAACGGCCTTGGTTGCCAGCCATACCAGCAACATACTTCCACACAACGTAAATTGACCGTCCAGACTGGCAAACGCCTGTAAACCAAAGCGTAATAAAATCCCGGCAAGCATTGCCGCCGCAAGCGAGTGCGGAATAATGCGCATCAGACGAGCAAAGAGTCCCGTTATGCCGCAGAGGACTATTAACGCGTTGGTGACAATAAAAACGCCGATGGCTTCGTTAAGTGTTAGTCCCTGCAATCCGGTGACCAACAAAGCCGCGCCAGGCGTTGACCATGCGGTGAGAACAGGTACGCGATACCATAATGTCAGAGTCAGCGTACTGACGCCCATTGCCAGCCCCAGCGCCGTCATCCAGCCAGAGATTTGTGCAGTGGTGGCTCCGGCGACAATCGCTGCTTGCCAGATTATTGCCGCTGAACTGGCGTAGCCAATTAATACCGCCAGAAACCCCGCCAGTAGCGTGGGTGGAGGAATAGAAAACAGACGCATAGTCACCTCGTGCGTTATAGCGTACAGGCACCGTAGCATTTGTCCGTTATAACGCACAAGTGATAAACTTCCGTTTTGCCGGAGGAGTCGCATGGAAAATCTCGCTCGCTTTTTATCCACCACACTTAAACAACTACGCCAGCAGCGCGGCTGGAGTCTTTCGCGACTGGCAGAAGCGACGGGCGTTTCTAAAGCAATGTTAGGGCAGATTGAGCGTAATGAGTCCAGTCCGACGGTCGCGACATTATGGAAAATTGCCACCGGGTTGAACGTACCATTTTCAACATTTATTTCTCCGCCGCAGCCCGCTACGCCTTCAGTTTATGATCCACAACAGCACGCGATGGTGATCACTTCGCTGTTTCCTTATGATCCACAACTCTGCTTTGAACACTTCTCGATTCAGATGGCATCTGGTGCAATAAGCGAATCGACGCCCCATGAGAAGGGGGTAATCGAACATGTCGTCGTCATTGATGGACAACTTGATCTGTGCGTTGATGGGGAATGGCAGACCCTTAATTGTGGGGAAGGCGTTCGATTTGCTGCAGACGTCACGCATATCTATCGTAATGGTGGGGAGCAAACCGTACATTTTCATTCCCTCATCCATTACCCGCGCAGTTAAGCGGGAAAACTATTTCGCAACGTCGCGCTTGTGGCTAAAATAGCCGCCATTTTTCAGCTACTGGATAAGAATGTGACCGTATCTTCTCATCGACTTGAACTGTTAAGCCCGGCACGCGATGCCGCCATTGCCCGCGAAGCTATTTTGCACGGTGCCGATGCTGTTTATATCGGCGGCCCTGGTTTTGGTGCCCGTCATAATGCCAGTAATAGCCTGAAAGATATTGCCGAGCTGGTGCCGTTTGCCCATCGTTATGGTGCAAAAATTTTCGTCACACTTAACACCATTTTGCATGATGATGAGCTGGAACCCGCGCAACGGCTGATTACCGACCTCTACCAGACCGGTGTCGATGCGCTGATTGTTCAGGATATGGGGATTCTGGAACTTGATATTCCGCCGATTGAACTGCACGCCAGTACGCAGTGCGACATTCGTACAGTAGAAAAAGCGAAGTTCCTCTCTGATGTTGGCTTCACGCAGATTGTGCTGGCGCGAGAGCTGAATCTTGATCAGATCCGCGCGATTCACCAGGCCACGGACGCGACCATTGAATTCTTTATTCATGGGGCACTGTGCGTGGCCTATTCGGGTCAGTGCTACATTTCTCATGCGCAAACAGGGCGTAGCGCCAACCGTGGTGATTGCTCGCAGGCGTGCCGTTTGCCATACACATTGAAAGACGATCAGGGGCGGGTGGTTTCCTATGAAAAACATCTGCTGTCGATGAAAGATAACGATCAGACTGCCAACCTCGGCGCGCTGATTGATGCTGGTGTACGCTCCTTCAAGATTGAAGGGCGTTACAAAGATATGAGCTACGTGAAGAATATCACCGCCCATTATCGCCAGATGCTTGATGCCATTATTGAAGAACGTGGCGATCTGGCGCGCGCTTCATCAGGTCATACTGAACATTTCTTTGTTCCATCGACGGAAAAGACTTTCCACCGTGGTAGCACAGATTATTTTGTGAATGCCCGTAAAGGCGATATTGGCGCGTTCGATTCGCCGAAATTTATCGGCCTGCCGGTAGGCGAAGTATTGAAAGTGGCGAAAGATCATCTCGATGTTGCCGTTACCGAGCCACTGGCAAATGGCGATGGCCTGAACGTGTTGATTAAACGTGAAGTCGTCGGTTTTCGTGCCAATACGGTCGAGAAAACCGGAGAAAATCAGTACCGCGTCTGGCCCAATGAAATGCCAGCAGATTTGCACAAAATTCGTCCACATCACCCACTAAACCGTAATCTTGATCATAACTGGCAGCAGGCACTGACAAAAACCTCCAGCGAACGTCGGGTGGCGGTAGACATTGAACTGGGCGGCTGGCAGGAACAACTGATTCTGACCCTCACCAGTGAAGAGGGTGTCAGCATCACGCATACGCTGGACGGGCAGTTCGACGAAGCCAATAACGCCGAAAAAGCAATGAACAATCTGAAGGATGGTCTGGCAAAACTGGGGCAAACCCTCTATTACGCCCGCGATGTGCAAATTAATTTACCGGGGGCGCTGTTTGTACCAAACAGTCTGTTAAACCAGTTCCGCCGTGAAGCTGCTGACATGCTGGATGCTGCGCGTCTTGCCAGTTACCAGCGCGGCAGCCGTAAACCGGTTGCTGATCCTGCGCCGGTTTATCCGCAAACGCATCTGAGTTTCCTCGCGAACGTATACAACCAGAAAGCGCGTGAATTTTATCATCGCTATGGTGTGCAGCTGATTGACGCGGCGTATGAAGCACATGAAGAGAAGGGCGAAGTCCCGGTGATGATCACCAAGCATTGTCTGCGCTTTGCCTTTAATCTGTGCCCGAAACAGGCGAAAGGCAATATCAAAAGCTGGAAGGCGACGCCAATGCAACTGGTTAACGGCGATGAAGTATTAACGCTAAAGTTTGATTGCCGCCCATGCGAGATGCACGTCATTGGCAAAATCAAAAATCACATACTGAAAATGCCGTTACCGGGAAGCGTAGTGGCATCCGTAAGTCCGGATGAGCTGCTGAAAACATTGCCTAAGCGAAAAGGGTAAAACGCCAGTTTTCTGGTTACTCACAACTCATTGAATCTGCATGATATTGCCTGCCGGGTAAGGCGTCACGCCGCATCCGGCAACAAATGACTCAACGTTGTCCCGCTTCTGGTTTGCGCGATTTTTGCCAGTAAAAATGCTCGCGCAAACCTTCCGCCGACTCTTCCGCCACAGCACGCAATTCATCGCTGTCCGCTTCATGACGCAGCTGATGATCCACATTCTTTACCCACACAAATTCATGTCCTTTGTGCCCTGCCATGAGTTGTCCTGAGAACAGCGCACACGTTAATAAGACAACCGATAACGCCTTCGTAAACATCCTGCCACCTTTTTCTTACCTTTTGCCGCTATGATGCCGATCGTTTCTTGAGGTTATTATTCAGTTTTGCAAATTAGCGCAAAGAAATTCTGGAATCTTCCTTCCTGATTTTGCATTGCATTCTGCCGTTGCGGCGATTTAGTGCTATTTTCGAGCAAATTACACACGGAGGTAAACACTAATGTTTACTTTGTTGATATACTCAGCGGCAGGGAGGCGATGTGAAACAAAGCGAGTTCAGACGTTGGCTCGAATCTCAGGGCGTCGATGTAGCGAATGGCAGCAACCATTTGAAACTCAGGTTTCATGGGAGGCGCAGTGTCATGCCGCGTCACCCCTGCGATGAGATTAAAGAACCATTGCGTAAAGCAATCCTGAAACAACTCGGTTTGAGTTAATCGCCAATTAAAAAGGTTAATGACATGCGAGAGGCAGTCGAAATTATGCGTTATCCCGTCACTCTTACACCCGCGCCGGAAGGCGGTTATATGGTTTCTTTTGTGGATATCCCTGAAGCGTTGACCCAGGGCGAAACTGTCGCTGAAGCGATGGAAGCGGCAAAAGATGCTTTACTGACCGCATTTGATTTTTATTTTGAAGATAACGAGCTTATCCCTTTACCTTCGCCATTAAATAGTCACGATCACTTTATTGAAGTACCTTTGAGCGTCGCCTCTAAGGTATTGCTGTTAAATGCTTTTTTACAGTCAGAAATCACTCAGCAAGAGTTAGCCAGGCGAATTGGCAAACCTAAACAGGAGATTACTCGCCTATTTAACTTGCATCATGCGACAAAAATCGACGCCGTCCAGCTCGCGGCAAAGGCGCTTGGCAAAGAGTTATCGCTGGTGATGGTTTAATTACAGTTAACGAAAAGTTGTCATTTTTAACAACTGATATAGACTGCCGAATCATCTGCACATAATTACGATTCGATAATGAAAAAATACCAGCAGCTTGCAGAACAATTACGCGAGCAGATTGCGTCGGGTATCTGGCAACCCGGCGATCGTTTGCCTTCGTTGCGTGACCAGGTGGCGCTTTCAGGCATGAGCTTTATGACTGTCAGCCATGCCTATCAGTTGCTCGAAAGTCAGGGATATATTATCGCACGACCGCAGTCGGGTTATTACGTTGCGCCACAGGCAATAAAAATGCCGAAAGAGCCAGTCATTCCAGTCACTCGAGATGAAGCAGTCGATATCAACACTTATATTTTTGATATGTTGCAGGCCAGTCGCGAACCGTCGGTCGTTCCGTTTGCCTCGGCCTTTCCCGACCCGCGACTTTTCCCCCTCCAACAACTAAACCGCTCGCTGGCGCAGGTAAGCAAAACCGCCACGGCGATGAGCGTGATTGAAAACTTACCGCCAGGAAACGCAGAACTGCGTCAGGCTATTGCTCGTCGCTATGCCTTACAGGGCATCACCATTTCTCCTGATGAAATTGTCATTACTGCCGGGGCGTTAGAGGCATTAAACCTCAGTTTGCAAGCGGTAACTGAACCGGGCGATTGGGTGATAGTAGAGAATCCTTGTTTCTATGGCGCGTTGCAGGCGCTGGAACGGCTACGGCTGAAAGCGTTATCGGTGGCGACGGATGTTAAAGAAGGGATAGATCTTCAGGCGTTGGAACTGGCGTTGCAGGAGTATCCGGTGAAAGCGTGCTGGCTGATGACTAATAGCCAGAATCCACTCGGATTTACCTTAACGCCGCAAAAAAAAGCACAACTGGTGGCGTTGCTCAATCAGTACAACGTAACGCTGATTGAAGATGACGTTTACAGCGAACTTTATTTTGGACGGGAAAAACCGCTGCCTGCGAAAGCGTGGGATCGCCACGATGGCGTTTTGCATTGCTCTTCGTTTTCGAAATGTCTGGTGCCTGGTTTTCGTATTGGTTGGGTCGCCGCCGGAAAACATGCACGTAAAATTCAACGATTGCAGTTGATGAGTACGCTTTCCACCAGCTCACCGATGCAGCTTGCGCTGGTGGATTACCTTTCCACGCGCCGATACGACGCCCATCTTCGTCGCCTGCGTCGTCAGCTTGCGGAACGTAAACAACGTGCCTGGCAGGCACTGCTGCGTTATCTGCCTGCGGAAGTGAAAATTCATCATAATGACAGCGGTTATTTTCTCTGGCTGGAGCTTCCCGAACCGTTAGATGCCGGCGAATTAAGCCTGGCGGCACTGACGCATCATATCAGTATTGCGCCGGGTAAAATGTTTTCTACCGGTGAAAACTGGTCACGTTTTTTTCGTTTTAATACCGCGTGGCAGTGGGGAGAACGTGAAGAACAGGCGGTAAAACAATTAGGTCACCTTATTAAAGAATACCTGAAATAGATCCCCATTCAATTTCTCTCAGGTTGGGTAATATGAATTTCGAATAGCAGTCATATTTCCTAACTCCTTGTCTATACTCCAGAAGATAGCTTCTCAAACGGCATAATGCGCGGTAGCTCACAACCTGATTAAATTTTCTCAGGGGCGAAGGTGTGCCTGCTAGCCGCCGTCTATGGTTAAACAAGGAGATATTTTTACGGCACGGCGGCTGAACAATTAATTACGACAGGAGTAAGACTTTATGAGCAAGACATTTGCCCGCAGCAGCCTGTGTGCGCTCAGCATGACAATAATGACCGCTCACGCCGCCGAACCACCTACCAATTTAGATAAACCGGAAGGGCGACTGGATATTATCGCCTGGCCGGGATACATCGAACGCGGACAAACTGATAAACAATACGACTGGGTAACGCAATTCGAAAAAGAGACAGGCTGCGCGGTGAATGTGAAAACCGCCGCGACTTCCGATGAAATGGTCAGTCTGATGACCAAAGGGGGTTACGATCTGGTTACGGCATCCGGCGATGCCTCGCTGCGTTTGATTATGGGAAAACGCGTGCAGCCGATTAATACCGCCTTGATTCCCAACTGGAAAACGCTCGATCCGCGCGTGGTTAAAGGCGACTGGTTTAACGTTGGCGGCAAAGTTTACGGCACACCTTACCAATGGGGGCCGAACCTGCTGATGTACAACACTAAAACCTTCCCGACGCCGCCGGATAGCTGGCAAGTGGTTTTTGTTGAGCAGAATCTGCCGGACGGCAAGAGCAATAAAGGCCGCGTCCAGGCTTATGATGGCCCTATCTACATTGCGGACGCTGCGTTGTTCGTTAAAGCCACTCAGCCGCAGTTGGGCATCAGCGATCCGTATCAACTCACCGAAGAACAGTACCAGGCGGTGCTGAAAGTGCTGCGCGATCAACATAGTTTGATCCATCGCTACTGGCATGACACTACCGTGCAAATGAGCGATTTCAAAAACGAGGGTGTGGTTGCTTCCAGTGCCTGGCCCTATCAGGCCAACGCCCTGAAAGCCGAAGGCCAGCCTGTTGCTACCGTTTTCCCGAAGGAGGGTGTTACCGGTTGGGCTGATACCACCATGCTGCATAGCGAAGCGAAACATCCGGTTTGCGCCTACAAATGGATGAACTGGTCATTAACGCCAAAAGTGCAGGGCGATGTGGCGGCCTGGTTTGGCTCGTTACCGGTAGTGCCGGAAGGGTGTAAAGCCAGTCCGTTATTAGGCGAAAAAGGTTGTGAAACCAACGGTTTTAACTATTTCGACAAAATCGCCTTCTGGAAAACGCCTATAGCAGAAGGGGGCAAGTTTGTTCCCTACAGTCGCTGGACGCAGGATTACATTGCCATTATGGGCGGTCGCTAACTTCGCTGGGGTGCTTTATGACGTACGCAGTGGAGTTTGACAACGTCTCGCGGTTGTACGGTGACGTGCGCGCAGTAGATGGCGTCAGTATTGCGATAAAAGATGGTGAGTTCTTCTCTATGCTGGGGCCGTCCGGCTCCGGCAAAACCACCTGCCTGCGCCTGATTGCTGGCTTCGAACAGCTTTCCGGCGGGGCTATCTCTATCTTTGGTAAACCCGCCAGCAATCTGCCACCGTGGGAGCGGGACGTGAATACTGTCTTTCAGGACTACGCGCTATTTCCGCATATGTCGATTCTTGACAATGTCGCCTATGGGCTGATGGTCAAAGGCGTGAATAAAAAGCAGCGGCACGCAATGGCGCAAGAGGCGCTGGAGAAAGTGGCGTTGGGGTTTGTACATCAACGTAAACCGTCACAACTTTCTGGTGGTCAGCGCCAGCGGGTTGCTATCGCCAGAGCATTGGTGAATGAACCGCGCGTATTGCTGTTGGATGAACCGCTCGGCGCACTGGATCTCAAATTGCGTGAGCAGATGCAGCTGGAACTGAAAAAACTGCAACAGTCTCTCGGTATCACTTTTATCTTCGTTACCCACGATCAGGGCGAAGCGTTATCGATGTCCGATCGTGTGGCGGTTTTCAATAATGGACGCATTGAGCAGGTCGATTCCCCGCGCGATCTCTATATGCGCCCGCGCAAGCCGTTTGTTGCCGGATTCGTCGGGACATCCAACGTTTTTGATGGACTGATGGCAGAGAAACTTTGTGGCATGACGGGAAGCTTCGCCCTGCGACCGGAACATATCCGCCTCAACACCCCTGGTGAACTGCAGGCCAATGGCACGATCCAGGCGGTGCAATATCAGGGCGCGGCAACTCGTTTTGAACTGAAATTGAACGGCGGTGAAAAACTGCTTGTGAGTCAGGCCAATATGACAGGCGAAGAACTGCCTGCCACGCTCACGCCCGGACAACAGGTGATGGTTTCCTGGTCGCGTGATGTGATGGTGCCGCTGGTTGAGGAGAGGTGAATGGCGATGAATGTATTGCAATCACCTTCACGTCCAGGTCTGGGTAAGGTGTCCGGTTTCTTCTGGCGTAATCCGGGGCTGGGGCTGTTTTTACTGCTGCTTGGCCCGCTAATGTGGTTTGGCATTGTTTATTTCGGCTCGCTGCTAACGCTGTTATGGCAGGGCTTTTATACCTTTGACGATTTCACCATGTCGGTAACGCCGGAACTGACGCTGGCGAATATTCGTGCGCTGTTTAATCCGGCGAATTACGACATCATTCTCCGCACGCTGACTATGGCTGTGGCAGTCACTATCGCCAGCGCCATTCTGGCTTTTCCAATGGCGTGGTATATGGCGCGCTATACCAGCGGGAAAATGAAAGCGTTTTTTTATATTGCGGTAATGTTGCCGATGTGGGCGAGCTACATTGTTAAAGCCTATGCCTGGACGTTATTGCTGGCAAAAGATGGCGTGGCTCAGTGGTTTTTACAACATCTTGGGCTGGAACCACTGCTGACTACGTTCCTTACATTACCTGCGGTGGGCGGCAATACGCTGTCAACTTCCGGGCTGGGGCGCTTTCTGGTGTTTCTCTATATCTGGCTGCCGTTCATGATCCTGCCCGTGCAGGCGGCGCTTGAGCGTTTGCCGCCGTCATTGTTGCAGGCGTCAGCTGATCTCGGCGCACGTCCACGACAAACCTTTCGCTATGTGGTGCTGCCGCTGGCGATCCCGGGTATTGCCGCTGGCTCTATCTTTACCTTCTCACTCACACTGGGCGATTTTATCGTCCCGCAGCTGGTTGGCCCGCCAGGATATTTTATCGGCAATATGGTTTATTCCCAGCAGGGGGCGATTGGCAATATGCCGATGGCGGCGGCATTCACCCTGGTGCCGATTGTTCTTATCGCACTGTACCTGGCGTTCGTGAAACGTCTGGGAGCGTTCGATGCACTCTGAACGCGCACCGTTTTTCCTCAAACTGGCGGCCTGGGGCGGCGTGGTTTTCCTACATTTTCCCATCCTGATTATCGCCGCTTATGCGTTTAACACTGAAGATGCGGCGTTTAGTTTTCCACCGCAGGGCCTGACGCTGCGCTGGTTTAGCGTGGCAGCACAGCGTAGTGATATTCTTGATGCCGTGACACTGTCACTTAAAGTGGCGGCGCTGGCGACATTAATGGCACTGGTGTTAGGGACGCTGGCAGCTGCCGCGCTGTGGCGACGAGACTTTTTCGGCAAAAACGCCATTTCGCTGTTACTGCTGCTGCCCATTGCGCTGCCGGGCATTGTCACTGGTCTGGCGTTATTAACCGCCTTTAAAACCATCAATCTGGAGCCGGGATTTTTCACCATCGTGGTCGGTCATGCGACTTTTTGTGTAGTTGTGGTGTTTAACAATGTCATCGCCCGTTTTCGCCGCACCTCCTGGAGTCTGGTTGAGGCGTCAATGGATCTTGGGGCCAATGGCTGGCAAACCTTCCGCTACGTAGTGTTGCCGAATCTCAGTTCGGCGTTACTGGCAGGAGGAATGCTGGCGTTTGCCTTGTCGTTCGATGAAATCATCGTTACGACCTTTACGGCAGGTCATGAACGAACGTTACCGTTGTGGTTGCTCAATCAGCTTGGGCGACCGCGTGATGTACCGGTAACTAACGTGGTGGCACTGCTGGTTATGTTGGTAACAACCTTGCCGATCCTGGGGGCCTGGTGGCTAACCCGCGAAGGCGACAATGGTCAATAACCACTGATACAGGAATATGCTATGCAACATAAGTTACTGATTAACGGAGAACTGGTTAGCGGCGAAGGGGAAAAACAGCCTGTCTATAATCCGGCAACGGGGGACGTTTTACTGGAAATTGCCGAGGCATCCGCAGAGCAGGTCGATGCTGCTGTGCGCGCGGCAGATGCAGCATTTGCCGAATGGGGGCAAACCACGCCGAAAGTGCGTGCGGAATGTCTGCTGAAACTGGCTGATGTTATCGAAGAAAATGGTCAGGTTTTTGCCGAACTGGAGTCCCGTAATTGTGGCAAACCGCTGCATAGTGCGTTCAATGATGAAATCCCGGCGATTGTCGATGTTTTTCGCTTTTTCGCGGGTGCGGCGCGCTGTCTGAATGGTCTGGCGGCAGGTGAATATCTTGAAGGTCATACTTCGATGATCCGTCGCGATCCGTTGGGGGTCGTGGCTTCTATCGCACCGTGGAATTATCCGCTGATGATGGCCGCGTGGAAACTTGCTCCGGCGCTGGCGGCAGGGAACTGCGTAGTGCTTAAACCATCAGAAATTACCCCGCTGACCGCGTTGAAGTTGGCAGAGCTGGCGAAAGATATCTTCCCGGCAGGCGTGATTAACATACTGTTTGGCAGAGGCAAAACGGTGGGTGATCCGCTGACCGGTCATCCCAAAGTGCGGATGGTGTCGCTGACGGGCTCTATCGCCACCGGCGAGCACATCATCAGCCATACCGCGTCGTCCATTAAGCGTACTCATATGGAACTTGGTGGCAAAGCGCCAGTGATTGTTTTTGATGATGCGGATATTGAAGCAGTGGTCGAAGGTGTACGTACATTTGGCTATTACAATGCTGGACAGGATTGTACTGCGGCTTGTCGGATCTACGCGCAAAAAGGCATTTACGATACGCTGGTGGAAAAACTGGGTGCTGCGGTGGCAACGTTAAAATCTGGTGCGCCAGATGACGAGTCTACGGAGCTTGGACCTTTAAGCTCGCTGGCGCATCTCGAACGCGTCAGCAAGGCAGTAGAAGAGGCGAAAGCGACAGGGCACATCAAAGTGATCACTGGCGGTGAAAAGCGCAAGGGTAATGGCTATTACTATGCGCCGACGCTGCTGGCTGGCGCATTACAGGACGATGCCATCGTGCAAAAAGAGGTATTTGGTCCAGTAGTGAGTGTTACGCTCTTCGACAACGAAGAACAGGTGGTGAACTGGGCGAATGACAGCCAGTACGGACTTGCATCTTCGGTATGGACGAAAGATGTGGGCAGGGCGCATCGCGTCAGCGCACGGCTGCAATATGGTTGTACTTGGGTCAATACCCATTTCATGCTGGTAAGTGAAATGCCGCACGGTGGACAGAAACTTTCTGGTTACGGCAAGGATATGTCACTTTATGGGCTGGAGGATTACACCGTCGTCCGCCACGTCATGGTTAAACATTAAGTTAGATGTTAGTGGCTGTTATAGGACGGCCACTATCGTTTTAGGTTCTGAGTTTAATGGCGGTTAAGTATTAGAATGATTACATTAATAACTAGCGTAAAAATTAGGCTAAATGTTTGAGGGCGATTTTTCATCCTGTCACAGTTGATTAGCATAAGGCTTTAGAGTATCGTTATTAAACTAATAATTTATAAGTAGAAGTATTAACAATGAAAGTTCAATTGTACAAATTCACGGAAGATAAAAATAAAACCCTTACCTTCAGATGGACGAAAAAACACTTTGAGTTTTGTATGGATAATAAAATCTTTTTAAATCATAAGGGGAAGAAGTCGTATAAAGAAAGGAATTTATTTCTTTTCTCAAAAGGTGACAAGATAACAATTGAAGATAATGTTATTGCTGAAGAATATTCAACAATGCCTGTGAAAAATTTCTCCAGTGTCGGCGCTTTTTCATTTCCGACCTGCCATTTTTCAGGGAATATACGTATAGGTCGATTTTGTAGTATTGCATCAAATGTAAAAATAATGGGTGAAAATCATCCTTTGAATCGTTTTACTACTCACATGATGACTTATAACGGTGAATTTGATAAGTTTGCTATGAGTGAATTTGAACGTAGCTGGACATTGAAACCATTCATTACCAAACCTGAAAATCCGATTATAGGAAATGATGTCTGGATAGGAAATGATGTTGTATTGAAAGGTGGCATCGCAATAGGTGATGGTGCTGTTATTGCTGCCAATTCCGTTGTTACCAAAGATGTGCCCCCATATGCCATAGTTGCAGGAGTTCCTGCAAAAATAATCAGATTTAGGTTTGATTCAAATGTTATTGATGAACTGTTGAGAATAAAATGGTGGAATTATAACTACTCAGATCTTCCGGATAATAACAAGTGTGATGATATAAATTATTTTGTTGAAGAGATGAATCGATTGATATCAAATGGAAATATTCAAGAGAGGGACTATAAAAAATTCAATCTTTCTGAGGTATTCAGAGGCCTATAATTATCTGTTTTGCATGATAAATGGGCAAGATAACCAGGGCGGGGTTTGCAATTTCAATGGGGCAGCGTCATCAAGGAGGTTGCAAACATCCTGCCATGCATATACTTTACGCCATCTTTTTATATTTACGTTATTCCTTGAAAGTATAAAGCATTTATAGACTCCCGCGCGTATAAAGTATTCATAATAGAAAAATGTGAAAACAAGATTCCGTTTGAATCAGTAAACTGTTTGTATAGACGACAGTAGGGGGATGTTTTCTACTCATTTCAATGTAGATGCCAGCAAAAAGAAGTAAATATTAAGGATGATGTTGTAAACCTGGAGAGTATGAGAAGATCTTGCGTACTGTCAGAGCACTGATTTCTCTGACAGTACGTGCTGCGTGCAAAATCACTACATCAAATAAACCAGCCAAATCTCATAGAGATAAGAGTAAACAAACCAACAGCAGCAAAGACATTTATCAGTACTACAGTTCTACTGGAAACATTCATTTTTGCCACCTTTTATCATTGCCCCTATGTGTATAGTACGGGTTAAGAAAATCCGCAATAATACTCATTCTGAAGATGGATAAGGGCAAGTTGCTGTTTGATGTTTTTTTCTCAAACCGGTTAAAAAACTTGATGCACGTCAAAAAATGACGCATATTTGCGCGCGTTTTATTCATCTGGCTGGACGCCCGTACATGTCTCTCTATCAACACATGCTTGTTTTTTATGCGGTTATGGCAGCAATCGCATTTCTTATCACCTGGTTTCTTTCTCACGATAAGAAACGCATCCGTTTCTTAAGCGCCTTTCTGGTGGGGGCAACATGGCCGATGAGTTTCCCGGTGGCGCTGTTGTTTTCACTGTTTTAAATCTTACTCACTGGCTTGACGGCACCACGCAGACTTATATCATTTGGATGAATCGATAAATTTCACAAGTGGCTAAGGAGAAAGTATGTCGCATCTGGATGAAGTCATCGCGCGCGTGGATGCCGCGATTGAAGAGAGCGTCATTGCCCATATGAACGAATTATTAATCGCCCTGAGCGATGACGCGGAGTTAAGTCGGGAAGATCGCTACGCCCAGCAGCAGCGTTTGCGCACCGCTATTGCTCATCACGGTCGCAAGCATAAAGAAGATATGGAAGCGCGCCATGAACAGTTAACCAAAGGCGGCACCATCCTGTGATTAAAATGAGCGTCTGGCTACCAACCAGGCGCCAACCACAAGTAAAATTGCGCCACAAATTGGGCCGAACAACGCCCGTAGTGGTACGCCATGACTGCGGAAGATATCCAGAACCAGACCGCCAATCAGTTGGCTGGCGACCAGTACTGCAATAGTTGTCGCCGCTCCCACATTCTGATATCCGCTGATACTGGCGAAGACAAAAAACGATCCCAGCAAGCCAGGTATAAGTGTCCACCAGCGCACGCTGGACACCAGTTCGCCAAACCCCGCCATACCTTGTTTAAACCATAAAATAGAAACAAAGAGCACAATCCCCACCAGTGAGTTCAGCAACATGGCGATGAGAATGGTAGAGGAGGTCTGGGTGATGCGCACCATCAGCGTGTTCTGGACTACCAGACCAATTCCGGCGGCAATCAAAAAGGCAAGGGTGAGCGACTGATTCATCCAATTGCGTCCGGTTCAGTGCGTTCGTCGAGTTGCAACTGCATAAATGTCAGATCCAGCCAGCGCCCAAATTTAGTGCCCACCTGCGGCATTTGTGCGGTGACGACAAATCCCAGCGACTGGTGCAGATGCAGCGAGGCCTGATTTTGCGATTCGATCCCGGCGACCATGACATGCTTCCCGCAATCCCGTGCTTCATCAATCAATCGGCTTAACAATTTACGCCCCAGACCTTTGCCCTGATGATCGGGATGGACATAAACCGAATGTTCCACGGTATGGCGAAAACCATCGAAACTACGCCAGTCGCCAAACGAGGCATATCCCGTCACTACGCCATCTTCTTCACTTACCAGCACCGGATAACCTGCTATGGTCCGCGCTTCAAACCAGGCAATGCGGTTATCTGCATCCACCGTTTGGTCATTCCAGATAGCCGCCGTATACAACACGGCGTGGTTATAAATTTCCGCAATGGCAGCACAGTCGGCTTTGCGGGCAAAACGGATGGACATGTCTGGCCTCAATAAAATAATGATGATGATGTTATCAATACTATCGAAAACAGCCCGAAGCAACGGATTCCTCGATGAAATTATTGCGTGTTGCAGAGGGGATGTGACGGCTGCAAACAAAACCAATCCCGTGAGCCTGCTACTATTGATAGATTCATGCCAAAAGCACAGGAGAGCATTATGGGGCAACAAAAGCAGCGTAATCGACGTTGGGTTCTGGCCTCGCGTCCACATGGCGCACCTGTTCCGGAGAATTTCCGTCTTGAAGAAGATGATGTCGCCACACCGGGTGAAGGACAGGTGTTACTGCGCACAGTTTATTTGTCCCTGGACCCGTATATGCGTGGACGTATGAGCGATGAGCCATCTTATTCACCGCCGGTTGATATTGGCGGCGTGATGGTCGGCGGTACGGTGAGCCGTGTCGTGGAGTCGAATCATCCTGATTATCAGCCTGGCGACTGGGTGCTGGGCTACAGTGGATGGCAGGACTATGACATATCCAGTGGTGATGATCTGGTGAAACTTGGCGATCATCCGCAAAATCCATCGTGGTCGCTGGGTGTGCTGGGGATGCCAGGCTTTACCGCTTATATGGGGCTGCTGGATATCGGTCAGCCTAAAGAGGGCGAAACGTTGGTGGTAGCTGCGGCGACAGGACCAGTGGGGGCGACGGTGGGGCAAATCGGCAAACTTAAAGGTTGCAGAGTGTTGGGGGTAGCCGGTGGCGCGGAAAAATGCCGCCATGCTACCGAGGTGTTAGGCTTCGATGTTTGTCTTGATCACCACGCGGACGATTTTGCCGAACAACTGGCGAAAGCGTGCCCAAAAGGTATTGATATCTATTATGAAAACGTGGGCGGTAAGGTATTTGATGCGGTGCTACCGTTACTTAATACATCTGCGCGAATTCCCGTTTGTGGCTTAGTGAGCAGCTATAACGCTACAGAGCTACCACCCGGTCCGGATCGTTTACCTCTGCTGATGGCTACGGTGCTGAAAAAACGTATTCGCTTGCAAGGATTTATTATCGCTCAGGATTATGGTCACCGTATCCATGAGTTTCAGAAGGAGATGGGGCAATGGGTGAAAGAGGATAAAATCCACTACCGCGAAGAAATTACTGACGGTTTAGAGAATGCGCCACAGACGTTTATCGGCCTGCTGAAGGGTAAAAACTTCGGCAAAGTGGTGATCCGCGTGGCGGGTGATGATTAAAGTTTCAACGGCGGCGTAAGCCGCCATAAAAATCCAGGCAAAAAGCTTATTTTCAGCTTTAATTAACTAACCACGTCATTGTTCTGCTGCTAATAACAACAAAGGTGAGTGGTTTATGATTATTCACTTTAATACACCAGGTGAACTCCTTCTGCCATGCAGGCAGGGTTGGACAGAAAACACGCGAAGGAATTAAAATGCCTGGAACGGGAAAAATGAAACATGTCAGTTTGACTCTGCAGGTTGAGAACGACCTGAAACATCAGCTTAGTATTGGCGCATTAAAACCTGGCGCACGCCTGATTACTAAAAATCTGGCGGAGCAATTAGGTATGAGTATTACACCTGTGCGTGAAGCATTATTACGTCTGGTTTCGGTGAATGCGCTTTCTGTCACACCAGCGCAAGCATTTACAGTGCCGGAAGTGGGGAAACGTCAATTAGACGAAATCAATCGGATCCGCTACGAACTGGAATTAATGGCAGTTACTCTGGCTGTTGAAAACCTCACCCCGCCAGACCTGGCGGAACTCCAGGAATTGCTTGAGAAATTACTGCAGGCGCAAGAAAAGGGCGACATGGAACAAATCATTAATGCGAACAGGCTATTTCGCTTAGCGATTTATCATCGCTCAAATATGCCCATCCTGTGTGAGATGATTGAGCAACTGTGGGTCAGGATGGGACCTGGTTTACATTATCTCTATGAAGTGATTAATCCAGCGGAATTACGGGAGCGTATAGAAAACTATCGTCTATTACTCGCCGCGTTAAAAGCAAAAGACAAAGAGGGATGCAAACATTGTCTTGCTGAAATTATGCAACAAAATATTGCTATTTTATACCAGCAATACAATCGTTAAAGTAAATGCCCGGCAAATACCGGGCATCAAGGTAATTACTCAAATCTCAACGCAATATTCATGCCGACACCATAATTTCGTCCGGGCGCAGGTTCGTAATATCGCCCGTTTGACTCATTGACAATGACAGAACCAACGTATTCTTTATCGAATAAATTATCGACACGACCAAATAAATCCACAGTTAAATTGTGGTAATTGTATTTATACCCGGTGAATAAGCCGACGAGAGTATAAGACGGCGCTTTTGCCGTATTTTCATCATCTGCCATAATATCGCCCATATAACGCGCTTCCGTGCCTGCATACCAACCATCTTCCGGTACATAACCTATCGACGCAAAGCCCATATTACGGGCGATCCCTGGCATCCGATTACCGTTACAATCCTGTTCATTGCAAACATTGCTGCGATAGGTCGCATCAAGCCAGGTCCAGGACGCGTTTACGCGAAAATCTCCTGCGAAACGTTGATCCCATGCCAGTTCAGCGCCTTGACGACGGGTCTTTCCGGCATTTTTGTAAGTCGTACGCCCACCGCTACTGCTATCGACAACAATTTCATCATCAGTGTCGGTCTGAAACAATGCGAGACTAAGCAGCCCATCACCAATACGCGTTTTACTGCCGATCTCAATTGTATCGTTGGTGGATGGTTTTAAACCTAAGTTCATACCGCTTTGCCCATCAGCACGATAAGACAGCTCATTAATCGTCGGCGTTTCAAAACCTCGCCCGGCTGCCAGATAGATATTCCAGGCATCGGTCATTGCATATTTTAACGAACCGGCAGGTAGCCATTTATGATAACTGGCATCACCGCTGTCATCGCCGTTACCCGGAGTAACGTAATGGTCGTTGGAATCAAACCACACGGAGCTGTAGCGCACGCCAGCATCCAGCGACAGTTTTTCGCTCAGCTGCCACTGCGTCTGTAAATAGGGATCGATGTTCCACATCAGATTGCGTTCGTCGCGACGCAACTCACCTTTTTGCCCGTACTCCGGCATGCCGCTATTCAGGCGGAAGTTATTGTAGCCCTTGCGGTTTTCACTCATGTTTTCGTAGTTCAGGCCGGTAGTGAACGTGACCGGAACGCCCAGTTCACCACGGTGTGTCCAGCGGCTGTCTATTCCCTGGTAATGGCGTTGCAGGGTAATCACGCCGCCCGCATGTGACGGGTTAAGTTGTGGTGCCATGGGTATTGCCTGGTACTGGGTCGTTTCTCGCTCTCCGGCATACATCATCACACTCATATCATCCCGCGAACTCAGGCTACGTTCATAGCGCAACCCAGCCTGAGTTTGCTTGATGGTTTTTCGCGTGTCGTACTGTTCTGCACGAGGCGCTTGTTGTGGATTCGCCTTCCATTCTGCTTTGGTTAGCCCACCTGGGTCATCTGCTTTGATATCCACACTATTGAAAATCAGGCTTAATTTGCTGGCTTCATCAATGCGTACGCCCAGTTTGGCATTGGCTAAATTTTTCTGTGCGCCACTATGGTCACGATAGCCGTGGGTCGTAAAACGCGTGGTTGAGACGGTGTAATCAACATCGCCGGGTTGTGTGCCGTCTCCCGTTGCGCCCGTTGCTTTCAGCCCATAGCGCCAGCTGCCAAAACTGCCGTAGTAACTACTGGCTTCAATGGTTGGTGGCTGTTGTCCGGTCTGGGTGGTGACATTCATTACACCGCCAGACGCGTTGCCATACAGGGCAGAAAAGGGGCCACGCAGCACTTCCACATTTTGCACACTGCTTAAATCGATGTTGGATGTTTGCCCTTGCCCGTCGGGCATGGTGGCGGGAATACCGTCCACATACAGGCGAATACCGCGAATTCCGTAAGTGGAGCGGGAGCCAAATCCGCGAATCGACAGCTGTAAATCTTGCGCATAGTTCTGCCGATTTTGTACCTGCAAACCAGGCACGCTGGTCAGTGATTCGGACAAGTTAATGCGCGGTGTTGCCAGGCGCATCCCCTCGCCATCCACCACGCTTACTGCTGCTGGGGTATCCAGTTCTGAAACCACCTGCGGTGCGGCACTGACAATCATGGTTTGTTCATCAGCGGCAAAAACAACGGGGGAAAGGGCAAGTAGTGCGGGCAAAACGGTCTGTCGGACGGAAAAAATCTTCATGAAAAAAGCCAGGTTAAGAATGGGAAAACGCCGTTATGGTAATGAAATTGTAAATTTATGGAAAACGAAACGGCACGATACGTTAAGTAATTGAGAAAATTGTAGTCGTAACGGCAAGAAATGCTCCACATTTGAGAAAATAATGATTACCATTCCCATTTATAACAAGAGCGTAACGATGATTACGCTTAGCGAAGCATTGTGAAGCAGCAAAAATATCGGTTCATCAAAGGGAGTCGTCATGCATTTACGTCATCTGTTTTCATCGCGCCTGCGTGGTTCATTACTGTTAGGTTCATTGCTTGTTGCTTCATCATTCAGTACGCAGGCCGCAGAAGAAATGCTGCGTAAAGCGGTAGGTAAAGGTGCCTACGAAATGGCTTATAGCCAGCAAGAAAACGCACTGTGGCTCGCCACTTCGCAAAGCCGCAAACTGGATAAAGGTGGCGTGGTTTATCGTCTTGATCCGGTCACTCTGGAAGTGACGCAGGCGATCCATAACGATCTCAAGCCGTTTGGTGCCACCATCAATAACACGACTCAGACGTTGTGGTTTGGTAACACCGTAAACAGCGCGGTCACGGCGATAGATGCCAAAACGGGCGAAGTGAAAGGCCGTCTGGTGCTGGATGATCGTAAGCGCACGGAAGAGGTGCGCCCGCTGCAACCGCGTGAGCTGGTAGCTGATGATGCCACGAACACCGTTTACATCAGTGGTATTGGTAAAGAGAGCGTGATTTGGGTCGTTGATGGCGAGAATATCAAACTGAAAACCGCCATCCAGAACACCGGTAAAATGAGTACCGGTCTGGCGCTGGATAGCAAAGGCAAACGTCTTTACACCACTAACGCTGACGGCGAATTGATTACCATCGACACCGCCGACAATAAAATCCTCAGCCGTAAAAAGCTGCTGGATGACGGCAAAGAGCACTTCTTTATCAACATTAGCCTTGATATCGCCAGGCAGCGTGCATTTATCACCGATTCTAAAGCGGCAGAAGTGTTAGTGGTCGATACCCGTAATGGCAATATTCTGGCGAAGGTTGCGGCACCGGAATCACTGGCTGTGCTGTTTAACCCAGCGCGTAATGAAGCCTACGTAACGCATCGTCAGGCAGGTAAAGTCAGTGTGATTGACGCGAAAAGCTATAAAGTGGTGAAAACGTTCGATACGCCGACTCATCCGAACAGCCTGGCGCTGTCTGCCGATGGCAAAACGCTGTATGTCAGTGTGAAACAAAAATCCACTAAACAGCAGGAAGCTACCCAGCCGGACGATGTGATTCGTATTGCGCTGTAATAGATGTGGCGAGGGTGAAAACGGAGAGACTTGCCTGACTTTTATCACGCCGCATGCGGCACACCTTCGTCAGTAATCTAAATTTGCCCGGCACGTAGCCGGGCAATTTTGCAATTAGCTCGCCGTTTCAGGCTTAAACACAATTTCCTGTTTTTCTTCATCTTCCTCGACGACTGGCGCAGTGCTGTGAATTTCAGCAACGCGTTTGCGCACACCAAACCAGCCTATAACCAGCAGAATACCGATAATCGGCAGCGCCGCGATAGTATAAGTCCCGTTCGGGTAATCGAACGCCATCAGCACCAGGACACTCAGTAAAAACAGTAATGTCAGCCAGGAAGTGAAGGGCGCGCCAGGCAGTTTAAAACTGACATCCGCTGCTTTGCCTTGTTTAATTGCTTTACGCAGGCGCATCTGGCACACGATGATAAACGCCCATGAAGCGATGATTCCCAGCGACGCGAAGTTCAACACAATCTCAAATACGCGCGACGGCACCAGATAGTTGAGGAATACGCCGACGACATACACAACTAGTGTCGCCAGAATCCCGGCATACGGCACATGCTGACGACTCATTTTCGCCATAAAACTCGGTGCGGAACCGCCCATCGCCATTGAGCGCAGAATACGTCCGGTGCAGTACAGACCTGAGTTCAGGCTGGAGAGGGCAGCGGTCAGCACCACAATGTTCATAATGCTGCCGATATATGGCACACCCAGTTTAGAGAAAAACGTCACGAACGGACTTTGCCCCGCCTGATACGCGCTCCACGGCAATAGCATAACCAGCAACACCACGGAGCCGACGTAAAACAGGCCAATACGCCAAATCACGCTGTTAATCGCTTTAGGCACCATGGTCTGCGGATCTTTACATTCTCCGGCAGCTGTACCCACCATTTCAATGGAGGCAAAAGCAAACACTACGCCCTGAATCAACACCAGAGCAGGCAGCAAACCGTGGGGGAAGAAGCCGCCATTATCGGTAATTAAATGAAAGCCAGTGGTGTTGCCATCCAGCGGCTGACCACTACCGAGGAACACTGTACCCACGACCAAAAAGGTCACAATGGCGAGCACTTTAATAAGCGCAAACCAGAACTCCATCTCCGCAAACCATTTCACACCGATCATATTCATGGTGCCAACGATGGTAAGTGCAGCGAGCGCAAAGACCCACTGCGGCACGCCGCCAAACGCCCCCCAGTAATGCATATACAGCGCTACAGCGGTGATATCGACAATCCCCGTCATCGCCCAGTTGATGAAATACATCCAGCCAGCAACATAAGCGGCTTTCTCACCCAAAAACTCACGGGCATAAGAGACAAAACTGCCACTGGAAGGGCGGTGTAACACCAGCTCACCCAATGCACGTAGAATAAAAAATGAAAACAGGCCGCAGATCAAATAGACCAGTGCCAGTGCGGGCCCCGCCATTTGCAGTCGGGCTCCTGCACCTAAAAACAAGCCAGTGCCAATCGCGCCGCCAATGGCGATCATCTGTACCTGGCGATTGCCCATCGCTTTGTGATACCCCTCTTCGTGGGCATTAAGCCAGCGGCGTTTCGCGGCGTGTTGATCTGAAGTGTCGGTGTCGTGTTTACTCATTGCTCTCCCTGATTGCTTTAATGAAAAAGTCATATAAGTTGCCATGAACAATGTTTATTCATCCTGGCGATGATAGTTATCACCATTATTCTTTATGGGTATAAAACTATCGGCGCAGCATCCTACCCGTTATCGATAAACGATGCAAAACATCCCCTTACAATCCTGAAGGGGAATAATACAACTGACGAAAAAATGACAAATCCTTTTGCTGGTTAACCTGTGTACTGTCCTACACTTAATCTTTAAAAGATTGTGAGGGGCATATGATTAAGGTGTATGGCGTACCCGGATGGGGCTCTACAATCAGTGAGCTGATGCTAACACTGGCTGATATTCCTTATCAGTTCTTTGATGTCAGTGGTTTTGACCACGAGGGAGCTTCACGCGAGTTATTGAAAACCCTGAACCCGTTGTGTCAGATTCCGACACTGGCGCTGGAAAATGACGAGATTATGACGGAGACAGCGGCGATTGCATTGATGGTTCTCGATCGTCGCCCGGACCTTGCGCCACCGGTTGGGCGCGCCGAACGTCAGCTGTTTCAACGGCTATTGGTCTGGCTGGTTGCTAATGTCTATCCAACATTCACTTTCGCCGATTACCCTGAGCGTTGGGCTCCTGACGCACCTGAACAGTTAAAGAAGAATGTTATTGAATATCGAAAATCGCTTTATATCTGGTTGAATTCGCAGCTCACTGCTGAACCTTATGCGTTTGGTGAGCAACTAACGCTGGTGGACTGTTATCTTTGCACTATGCGCACATGGGGGCCTGGGCATGAATGGTTTCAGGATAATGCCACGAATATCAGTGCGATTGCTGATGCTGTATGTCAGTTACCGAAATTACAAGAAGTATTAAAAAGGAATGAAATTATTTGAGTGGGATACCAGAAGATTATGTTATTTATTATTCAGTAACTTTATCCACAATGATGGGCGTAATTAATTAAATTCATGGTATGTTTTTTAATTTATATCACTCTCCTTTTCATTCAGCGTGTCTATTTCATTTCCTCTGAAAAGAAACTAACTATTCACATTGTGCAGATGTTTCAGTTGTTATCACAGGCATTCTATAATCTCAAAATGTTTTTAATGATGGATATGCTCGGAGTTGGAGATGCAATTAATATTAATACAAATAAAAATATCCGGCAGGTATGCTAAAAGGATAAATGGCGTTCTCTGTATTTATTCGCAATTATCTGTAGGACAAATATGGAGAGCTTGATGAGTCAGAGCTAAAACAGCAATTGATTAATAAACATGTTGATTTATTCAAGAAAATGGATGTATTTTAAATGTTGATTCTTAATATAACCTAATCAATAGATTATCAAGTGAGAGCTACACATTATTGGAGGGGCAGGGGAAAACACCATTTTGGGAACAATGCATCAGGTACTCTTACCACTGAAGCAAGATCATCCGGCACCAGGTGGTGGTGCAGTGCTTTGGAAATGGTCCCCTCGGGGGAGTTGTCATTATTTTCTATGCTATTTGCTTATTATATTCATCAGGTGAATTTAATAAATTCCTAATTTGAAATATCCACTATTAAGCTAGTGTTTAACGACGTTAAGATGGCAATGTGCAGATCATGTTATCAGGGTGGGGCGGTAGCGTATATTCCTTATACAAACCATCATTCATTTCAATGATTGTTATTGAATTATTTATTGTTGTGAATAAAAAGACATTATGAATATTGGTTTGACTTTGCATATCAGGTTTTTTATTACTCGCTGTAATGTACGAGCCTGTCGTGAATAACGTCGAGAACCCATCCGTTGCGTTTGTGATTATTTTGTTGACTAAACAGACACCCGTTTCTCTGAAGTAAAATCCCAGACTAAATCATCACATAACCATGACATTTTTCTGATATTCCCCGGTAACGCCAGATGTCGACTCGCTTATCTCATCCGCCCGACATGTTGTACATGCAATATGTGCGGATTATTATTCATTTTCACGGAGGTTGCTATGTCAACCGGATTACGTTTCACACTGGAAGTGGACGGCCTGCCGCCGGATGCTTTTGCGGTGGTTTCCTTTCATCTGAACCAGTCACTCTCTTCGCTCTTTTCCCTCGATCTCTCCCTGGTCAGCCAGCAGTTTCTCTCCCTTGAATTTGCGCAGGTGCTGGACAAAATGGCCTACCTGACGATATGGCAGGGCGATGAAGTACAGCGCCGGGTGAAAGGCGTGGTGCCGGGTGCTGAGGACGTACTGCCAGCGCCGCTGCCGCCGTACCGGGTGCTTACCGGGCTGGCAGACCGTTTCGGGCGGACGCTGACGTACCGGCGTGAGGCCGCAGGCGACCTGGCCGGGGAAATCACCGGCGTGACGGACGGTGCCGGGCGGGAGTTCCGTCTAGTGCTGACCACGCAGGCGCAGCGTGCGGAAGAGGCCCGCACCTCACCGAGGTTAACCGGCCACGGTTGTCATAGTGGCGGTAAAGGCTGATACCTTCCTCGCGGTGAACCGCCGTCATCTGGCCGAAGCGGTCGTATTCATAGGGGGAACCGCAGAATTCGGAAAAAATCGTACGCTAAGCTAACGGTGTTCTCGTGACAGCTCTTTGACTAGGCTTTCTAAGGCCATTCTGATAGCCCTGACTTCCTGAAAAGCCATGGCTAAAATTTGTGCGGCTAAAAGGGATAACCGATGGTAAAGTAAGTTATCCCTGTCGAGATACTGAAAAGCGTTATCCTCGTTTTTCCCAAAACTGTTTTGCCAGTTCGCTCAGAGCGCTAGTTAACTGAGCGACAGATTTCGCACTTTGCAAATTATTCTGCCCGGTCTGTACATTGGTATCAGCAGCATCGCGTATATTGATAATACTGCGGTTTATGTCTTCACTTACTGCTCCCTGCTGCTCGACCGCAGTCGCTATTTGCGCGTTCATGTCGGTAATTTCGTTAACGCGTTGGCCAATTCCATCAAGAGCTGTAGCTGCTTCCTCTGCGTGAGCTACACTCGTGTGCGCTTGCCGACTACTTTGCTCCATGACTGTAACAGCGGATTGCGCTCGCTCTTGTAGAGCGCTGATCATGCTTTGAATATCCGTTGTCGATTGCTGTGTGCGAGCAGCAAGACTGCGAACCTCATCGGCGACAACAGCAAAACCACGCCCCTGCTCACCAGCACGCGCGGCCTCAATTGCTGCGTTGAGTGCCAACAAATTCGTTTGCTCGGCGATCCCTCGTATAACGTCAAGAACTTTTGATATCTCGTTACTTTGACCTTCAAGCTCATGAATAACCTGAGTGGCTTGCCTAATTTCACCTTCAAGGGCAGTGATTGACTGGCTTGTGTGGGCTACCAGACGCTGGCCAGATGCCGTCTCAGTGTCTGCTCTTCCGGCCGCATCTGCAGCATGCTGTGCATTGCTCGCAACCTCTTGAATGCTTGCCACCATTTGGTTTACTGCCGTTGCTATTTGATCTGTCTCTGCCTGCTGCTCAACTGTAAGTACATTGCTTGACTCAATATCCTTTAGTAGGCCTCGGGTGTGTTCGCTAAGCCGATTTGATGCATCACCTATGCGACCTACTATGGCGCCTGTTTCAGCTTGCATCATTCGTAAAGCAAACTCTATTTGGCCAAACTCATCGGTGCGCCCAGTGTAGAGGGATTGACTTAATGGGTTATTGGAAATATTCCTGGCTCTTTCAACCAGTCTTCCAAGAGGAGAGAGAATAGCCAAAACACTAACAGAGCTTAAGCTTCCTGACATTAAAGTGGCTAACAATAAGCTGCTTATTGATGTATCAGTAAGCATGCCGGCAGCCATTGCGCTTGATATAATACTACCCCATATGAGCAAGAGTATTTTCACGGAAAAGCTAGCAGCCAATTTCGGCCTCGCGGCCTTCCCGCTTCTCAATTGAGCATATAATTTTTCCGCAGCCAAAACCTGCTCAGGTTCAGGCTTGGTCCTTACAGACTGGTATTCAACAATCGAACCATTCTTAGCTATTGGCGTTACATAAGCACTTACCCAATAGTGGTCGCCATTTTTACAGCGATTTTTTACTAGCCCCATCCATGAGCGGCCAGATTTTAATGTACTCCACATATGCTCAAATGCAGCAGGCGGCATATCTGGGTGTCTTACGATGTTGTGAGGCTGGCCTAATAGTTCTTCCTCAGTGAAACCACTGATTTTAATGAAGTCAGGATTAACGTACGTGATATGGCTTTGAGGGGAGGTAGTCGAAAGAATATTGGCATCTTTTGGGAGTTCTAAGTTTCGACCCGTCACTGGTAAATTCTGGCGCATAAGAACCTCAAGGGTTGGCTGTTTTATTTTATTGTTTTCGGCATTAAGCCCAATTTCTTGAGCGTTACGATAAAGCTAGCATGGAAACGATAGGTGCAAGCAAGTTAAGGGTTGCATCGCGCATGTCAATCTAGGCTATACCCTAACTTGATGTCAGGCAGGGCCGCGCCGCTTCGTCAGAATAGAGTCTGCTTTCCCATTTTTTGACACATGCCCGCGAAGGTTATAGATTTCAGCCTGACAGAAATGGGCTTTGAGGCACAACGGAACAGAAAGTGCACTTAAGCCGCCTTCAACCAAGGAGACATCGTGCAGGGGCACCGCATCGGCTACGTCCGGGTCAGCAGCTTTGACCAGAACCCGGAACGCCAGCTGGAACAAACCCAGGTGAGCAAGGTGTTCACCGACAAGGCATCGGGCAAGGACACCCAGCGCCCCCAGCTCGAAGCGCTGCTGAGCTTCGTCCGCGAAGGCGATACAGTGGTGGTGCACAGCATGGATCGGCTGGCCCGCAACCTCGATGACCTGCGTCGCTTGGTACAGAAGCTGACTCAGCGCGGCGTGCGCATCGAGTTCCTGAAGGAGGGCCTGGTGTTCACTGGCGAGGACTCGCCGATGGCCAACCTGATGCTGTCGGTGATGGGGGCCTTCGCTGAGTTCGAGCGCGCCCTGATCCGCGAGCGGCAGCGTGAGGGCATCGCCTTGGCCAAGCAGCGTGGCGCGTACCGGGGCCGCAAGAAAGCCCTGTCCGATGAGCAGGCTGCTACCCTGCGGCAGCGAGCGACGGCCGGCGAGCCCAAGGCGCAGCTTGCCCGCGAGTTCAACATCAGCCGGGAAACCCTCTACCAGTACCTCCGCACGGACGACTGACACATGCCGCGTCGCTTGATCCTCTCGGCCACGGAGCGGGACACCCTGCTTGCGCTGCCGGAAAGCCAGGATGACCTGATCCGCTACTACACCTTCAACGACTCCGACCTGTCGCTGATCCGCCAGCGACGCGGCGACGCCAACCGCCTCGGCTTCGCCGTGCAGCTCTGCCTGCTGCGCTACCCCGGTTACGCGCTGGGAACCGACAGCGAGCTGCCCGAGCCGGTCATCCTGTGGGTGGCGAAGCAAGTCCAGGCCGAGCCGGCGAGCTGGGCAAAGTACGGCGAGCGCGACGTGACCCGTCGCGAGCATGCCCAGGAACTGCGCACCTACCTGCAACTGGCCCCGTTCGGCCTGTCCGACTTCCGCGCCCTGGTGCGCGAGCTAACTGAGCTGGCCCAGCAGACCGACAAAGGCTTGCTGCTGGCCGGTCAGGCCCTGGAGAGCCTACGGCAGAAACGACGCATCCTGCCGGCGCTGAGCGTGATTGACCGGGCCTGCTCGGAAGCCATTGCGCGAGCCAATCGGCGGGTCTACCGCGCCCTGGTCGAACCACTCACGGACTCGCATCGGGCCAAGCTGGACGAGCTGTTGAAGCTCAAGGCCGGCAGCAGCATCACCTGGTTGACCTGGCTGCGCCAGGCACCGCTGAAACCCAACTCTCGGCACATGCTGGAACACATCGAGCGGCTGAAGACATTTCAGTTGGTGGACTTGCCCGAAGGCCTGGGCCGGCACATCCACCAGAACCGCCTGCTCAAGCTGGCCCGCGAGGGTGGGCAGATGACGCCCAAAGACCTCGGTAAGTTCGAGCCGCAGCGCCGCTACGCGACCCTGGCCGCCGTGGTGCTGGAGAGCACCGCGACCGTGATCGATGAGCTGGTCGATCTGCATGACCGCATCCTGGTCAAGCTGTTCAGCGGCGCGAAGCACAAGCATCAGCAGCAGTTCCAGAAGCAGGGCAAGGCGATCAACGACAAGGTGCGCCTGTACTCCAGGATCGGCCAGGCGCTGCTGGAAGCGAAGGAAAGCGGCAGCGACCCCTATGCCGCCATCGAGGCGGTGATTCCCTGGGACGAGTTCACCGAGAGCGTCAGCGAGGCCGAGCTGCTGGCCCGGCCGGAAGGCTTCGACCACCTGCACCTGGTCGGCGAGAACTTCGCCACCCTGCGCCGTTACACGCCGGCCTTGCTGGAGGTGCTGGAACTGCGCGCCGCGCCGGCCGCGCAAGGCGTGCTGGCAGCCGTGCAGACCCTGCGTGAGATGAACGCC
>OOCT01000406.1_pt1 | contig 39964 bp, 38 predicted proteins | sample 1671851 | NCBI WGS metagenome assembly OOCT01 (sample SAMN06348199, study PRJEB24527) | human gut metagenome | biome: human gut; feature: ankylosing spondylitis patient; material: feces | host: Homo sapiens | place: China | collected 2015-10
CATGCCGTCGGGCAATGCGGCAGCGGCGCTGGTTCTCTCCCGCCTGGCCCGCCTCACCGGGGAGGCCCGCTGGCGGACCGCCGCCGATCTGCAGCTGGGCTATCTGGCTGGGGCCACCCGGACCTATCCCGCCGGACACGGTTTTGCCATGCTGGTGTTTCTGGAGGAGCTGTGGCCCTCGGCGGAGCTGGTCTGCGCGGCCCGGACCATGCCGGAGGAGTTGGCGGCTTTTCTGCGGGAGGCCTCCAGGCCCGAACTGACGGTGCTGGTGAAAACGCCGGAGACGGCAAAGCCGCTGGAGGAGCTTGCCCCCTTCACGGAGGCCTATCCGATTCCGGAGACAGGCGTCCAGTACTATCTATGCCGGAACGGCGCCTGTGCCCGGCCGGTGGACAGTATTTCAGAAGTCAGACGGCTGCTGGAACAGAACTGAGTATCCTGCCCAAAGGGCTCCGCCGGACCGCGCGGTTTGCCGCATGACAGGTTCCTTTTCCGTGGCCTGCCGCTCTGCAAAACAAGGATACAAAAACTGCCCGGAGGAATCTGTTCCATCAGATACTCCGGGCAGCTGTGTTCTTTTCAGGCCGCCTGCATCCCGGATGCCTGCATTTTGAACGGGATGGGCATATATGCGGGAGGACTTCAGCCGTTCTCTGCCGCATTTCTTCGATCAGGCGCCGCCTGCCAGATATTCTTCCGCCATGTGGACCGCCATGGCCCCATCGGCCACGGCCGTCACTACCTGGCGCAGCGGCTTCGTCCGTACATCGCCCACGGCATAGACGCCGGGGAGATTGGTCCTTGTGGTTTCGTCCGCCGTCACATAGCCGCCGGCATCCAGCTCCAGCTGGCCTTTCACCAGCTCCGTGGCCGGCTTTCTGCCGACGCTGATGAAGAGCCCGTCGCAGGGAAGGACGGATTCCGCCCCGGTCTGCACATCCCGCAGCCGGATGCCGGTCAGCTTCTCTTCGTGCAGCAGCTCCGTAACAGTGCTGTTCCAGCGGAATTCCACGTTCTCTGCCTGTATCAGTGGCTCGTGGTAGATCTTCGTGGCCCGCAGCTGGTCCCTGCGGTGCACCAGGACCACCCTTTCGGCGATACGGCTCAAAAGCAGGGCGTCGCCGGCGGCGGAATTCCCGCCGCCCACCACGGCGACCGTTTTGCCCTTGTAGCGCATCCCGTCGCAGGCGGCACAGTAGGCCACACCCCGGCCCACCAGGGCCTCCTCGCCTGCAAGGCCCAGCTCCCTGGGATTGGCTCCGGTGGCAAGGATTACCGTCCTGGCATAAAAGGTCCCCTCGCTGGTCTTCAGCGCCTTGGGGGCAGCGGTCAGTTCCATGCGCTCCACCTGTGCGTACGCTGTCTGCGCACCGAACCGCTCTGCCTGCCGCTGCATCTTCTCCGCCAGGGTGAAGCCGTCGATCCCGTCCTCATAGCCGGGATAGTTGTCGATCTCCTCCGTCAGGGCCATCTGCCCGCCTGCCGAGAGTTTCTCCAGCACCAGTGTATCCAGCCCGGCCCTGGCTGCATAGAGCGCCGCCGTATAGCCGCCCGGCCCGCCGCCCACCACGATCATGTCGTAGACACGAGTTTCGCCCATGGATTCCGCCTCCTTACTTCGCCATAGCCTCCTGGATGAACTGGTCGATGGCCGCTTTGGACCCGGGGTTGACGATAGAATCCACGGCTTTCCCGTCCCGATACAGGACCAGCGTAGGAATGACCTCGATCTGCGCCGCCTCGGCCAGCGCGGCCTCCTCGTCGATGTTTACCTTCGCCACGGTGAGACGGTCGCCGTATTCGTCCGCGATCTTCTCATACGCGGGCCCGATCCGGCGGCAGTAGCCGCACCAGGGAGCCCAGAAATCCACCAGGATGGGCTTGCCGCCCTCTGCCATCTGCTGGAATTGTTCCTTGTTTAGATTGATAGCCGCCATGCTGGTCAGCTCCTTTCCTTGGTTTGGTCCTAGTATAACCGAAAGTCCGCGATTTTTCTGTGACGACATCACCCAAAACACGGGATTTTCCGAAAAGCGGGCCGGTTGACAGCAAAGCTCCTGTCAACTATACTGAGAACACGATGAGGAGGGACACGGAATGACCTTTCAGGACTATTTTCCCATCTGGAACAAGCTCCAAACAGACCAGCAGGACCGGATCCGCAGCAATCTGAATTTCCGAACCGTGAAGAAGGGGACGATCCTGCACAACGGGGACATGGACTGCACCGGACTCCTCCTGGTGAAGGCGGGGCAGCTCCGGGCCTATATCCTCTCTGACGAGGGGCGGGAGATCACCATTTACCGCCTGTTCGACCGGGATCTGTGCCTGTTCTCTGCGTCCTGCATCATGCGCTCCATCCAGTTTGAGGTCACCATCCAGGCGGAGAAGGACACGGACCTCTGGGTCATTCCCGCGGAGGTCTACCAGGACATCATGGAGGCGTCGGCGCCTGTGGCCAACTACACCAACGAGCTGATGGCCAGCCGGTTCTCCGAGGTCATGTGGCTGATGGAGCAGGTCATGTGGAAGAGCCTGGACAAGCGGGTGGCGGCCTTTCTGCTGGAGGAGGCTTCCATCGAGGGGAGCAGCGTGCTGAAGATCACCCATGAGGCCATTGCCAATCACCTGGGCACCCACCGGGAGGTGATTACCAGGATGCTGCGCTATTTTCAGAGCGAGGGCATGGTGCGGCTCTCCCGGGGCATGGTCCGGCTCCTTGATGAGGACAGGCTGCGGCAGTTGCAGGATTGAGCCGCGTGATACGGCACGGTCATGTGCGGCTGTTCCTTGCTTTGCAGATCAGCTGTGTCATGGTGCCCATGGGGCAGTAGACACACCAGCTGCGGGGCTTGAACAGCACCATGGTGATTAGCCCCAAGACTGTGGATGTGAGCATGACGCCGTAGAAGCCGAAGGCGAACTGCGCCACGCCGGGATGGAAAAGGGTGCCGTGGTAGGCCCAGTTCCAGGGCAGCTTGAAGGTCCACAGCAGGGTGACCGCCTGCCCCAGATCCCGCACACCGGCGAACACCAAATAGGTGTTCCACAGCATCAGAAAGAACATGGCGAAGAAAAAGGCGAGAAATCCGTATCGGAACGCCTTGCTTTTCATCCATTTGGGGATGTCTTTCCTGCGGGACAGCCCGAAGCGCCCGCCCAGCAGCCCAAACAGCTGGCCCCGGCCGCAGTAGCGGTTGCAGTAGCTCTTGGTCCCGCTGACCACGGAGATGATGAGGGGGATGAAGAAGCACAGCAGGCCCAGCCAGGCAAACAGAATGTTGAAAAATCCCAGCAGGAGGTACAGGAGCGAAGCGATCCACAGATAGTCGTACCAGTGCTTCTTCATGCCTCTACCTCCCGGATTTTGATGACGCTGGCCGGACACTCCCTGGCGCACTTGCCGCAGCCCACGCATTTGTCCTGCCGGACCTGGGCCATAACGCCCCGCACGATCTCAATGGCCTGCAGGGGACAGACCTTCACACAGCAGCCGCAGGCCACACAGGCTGACGGGTCCACCACGGCTCTGCGCCGCTTTTTCACGGAATTCATAGCATGCCTCCCTAAATTGAGTGGGTTCATCATACCGCATATCTATGAATTGCACCGTGATGAAATCACAAATGCCGCAGGCAGAATAGCACCGCACGCACCGGCCTAAACGGGATGCGGGGAAGGTGAGCGCACGTCCGGGGCTTGTGCCTTGGAGGGACAGCTGTGAGGAAGGTCATCTGTTTCGCCGATTCCAGCACCTGGGGCTACGATCCCCGGTCCCGGCTGGGCGGGCGCTGTGCCCCGGGCAGCTGATGGGTGGACATCCTGGCGGCTGAAACCGGATGGGTGTTGGGCAACTGGGGCGCCAACGGCCGGGAGCTCCCCGACGCGGCACCTGACATTCCGGCGGACACCGACCTGCTGATCGTGATGCTGGGCACCAATGACCTTTTGCAGGGCCGCAGTCCCAAGGCCACGGCGGAGCGGATGGAGCGATTTCTGACCGGCCTGGAGCTGGCACGGGGGAAGATCCCTCTGTTCGCGTTGCCGTCCCGGTCCCCGAGGGAATGGGTGCCGGGCCAAATGCTCATTGCCGCTTCCCGGACCTTCGCCGGGTGCTGCCGGACCCTTGCCGGGCGGTGGAACGTCTCCCCGGCCTATGACGGTGTGCCACTTCGCGGAGCAGGGGCACAGGGCCCTTGCCGCCGGGATTTCGCCCCATGAAACGCATCATTCCCCGGCACCGTGCGCCTGCTGGAGGGAACCATCAATGGGAGAACCGGTGCCGCCCAGAGCGGGCCGCTGCGGCTCCGGCGGGATATGGGGATATCAGCAAATCCGGCAGGGGGCTTATGGAGCGATGCCCCGAGCATTGACGGCGGGAGCCTTTCGCGCAGACGCGCACGGAAACGAGACAAGGAGGAGCAACATGCGGATTCTGATGCTGGGCAACAGCCTCACCTCTGCCCAAGATATGCCGGACATTCTGGCGGAACTGACCGGGGCGGAAGTGGTCTGCCATACCCGGGGCGGGGCCCGGCTGTCCGAGCATCTGAACCCGAACACCCGGCTGGGTGCCCGAACGCAGGCGGCACTTGCAAAGGAGCAGTGGGACTATGTGGTGCTGCAGGAAATGAGCCACGGCCCCATCACCGCTCCCGGGAGCTTTTTCGCCAGCGTGGAGCGGCTCTGCCGGCAGATCCGGGAGAACGGGGCCATCACGGTGCTCTATGCCACCTGGGCCTATCAGAAGGGTGGGGCCCGGCTGTCGGCCAAGGGATGGGACTATGGCGGGATGGCCCGGAACCTGTCCGCGGCGTACCGCAGGGCGGCGGAGGAAAACCGCGCCCTGCTTGCCGACGTGGGGCGGCGGTTTTACCAGCTGCTCGGCACGCAGGACCTCTACGCCGCCGATGGCGTCCACCCCAGCGGGCAGGGGGCCCGCATTGCGGCGGAGACCATAGCGGCGGCGATTCAACGACACAAGGAGGACCCATCATGATTCGGGACATCTGCAAAGACCAGGCATTTCTGGCCCAAAAGGCCGAGCCCGCCGCTCCGGAGGACCTGCCGGTGGCGGCGGATCTGCTGGAGACACTGGAAGTCCACAGGGACGGCTGCGTAGGTATGGCGGCCAACATGATCGGCGTGAACAAGCGCATCATCGCCTTCGACAACCAGGGCGCCTATATGGTCATGTTCAATCCGGAGATCGTGAAAAGGGCCGGCCCCTATGAGGCGGAGGAGGGGTGCCTGTCCCTCTCCGGCACCCGCAGAGCCCGGCGGTGGGAGTCCATCAAGGTCCGCTGGCAGAACGAAAAATTCCAGGAGCGGATCAAGACCTTCACCGGCTGGACGGCCCAGATTATCCAGCACGAGATCGACCACTGCGAGGGCATTATCATCTGAGGGGGAGGGGAAACCTATGAAACTTGCCATTCTCTCCGACACCCACGGCCTGCTGCGGCCGGAGGTCACGGAGCATCTAAAGACCGCCGACGCCATCCTCCATGGCGGAGATATCAACAGGCAGAGCATCGTGGATGAGCTGCGGCAGTATGCGCCGCTGTACATCGTCCGGGGCAACAACGACAAGGACTGGGCGGAGGCCATCCCGCACGATCTCACCGTTACCCTGGGCGGCGTGACCTTTTTCATGGTCCACAACAGAAAGGAGGTCCCGGCGGACCTGGCCGGTGTGGACGCGGTGGTGTTCGGCCACTCCCACAAGTACGTGCAGGAGGAGAAAGACGGTGTCCTCTGGCTCAACCCGGGCTCCTGCGGCCCTCGGCGGTTCCATCAGGAGATCACCATGATGACGGCGGAGGCGGAGGATGGGAAGATCCGGGTGGAGAAGGTCATCATCCCCCACGGGACGGCGTGAGAACGGCGGGAAGACTGCTTCTCACCGGCGGTTCCGCCGTCTGCGGAGGTGGGGCGGCGCACCCCGGGCGGGGGAGGGGACAGGGCATTGACAACCGCCTGGCACAGGCAGTTCTGCCCTGAGATGGGGGCCGGCTTTGGCGGCGCACCGGGGATGCGGCGGCTCAAACAGACTCCGCCGGGCCGGAGTTCCGGAGCGTGCCGCTGCGGCGGCCCGCTTGCTGAAAGCCGGGGAACCGGCAGTGTATCCGAATTCTTGCAGACCTCACAGCTGCACACAAGCCGGCGCGGCCTGAAATCAAGTGATTTCAGGCCGCGCTTCTCTGTCCATAGCGGGGGGCCTTCCATACGCCGTGCATACTGTGCGGCCCCGGGGCTTCAGCCCACGATGCGCAGGAGCTCATCCAAGTCACGGACGGCGCCGCACATCACCTCTCCGCCGCTGACCGCGGCGAAGTGTGCGCGGGCGCACTGGAGTTTCGCCGCCTCCACGCCCTGGGGCTGTGGGGCCCTGCCGCTGGTCTCTGCCACGAAATAGACGGGATCCCCTGCGCGGTCCCGCAGGGCGATGGCCCAGTCGGGCGTGTACCGCCCCACCGGGGTGGGAATGAAGAAGGACTTGGGAAGTCGGACATATAATCTGACCGCCTCGCTGGCCTCCAGCGCCTCGGCAAAGGCCCGTTCTCTGTCGGTGTCACAGATCACATAGTCTGAGATCGAATGGGCGGCGGGCACGGCGGTGCACCCCAGCCTGCCCCGGCGGACGGCATTGGTGAAGAGGGCGGCGTCATACGACGCGTCCAGCCGGTGGTATGTGATGTGCCGGACGACGGCGGCCGCCTTCTCCCGGTTGATGAGCCTGGAGGCCTGGAGGAGGAAATCCTCCGGATTCAGGCGGAACATGGCAAATGTCTCAGGGGCTATGCCCTGGAGAATGGATGCCGCAGTGGTACGGGTCAGGCCGGTTTCCTCCACCAGCCTGCCCACTAGGTCATACCGTACACCGCCCGGCGCCGGGGGACCGGCGGCCTGCACACGGCTTTCCCTGCGGCGGAAGGCCCGGCCCTGAAGCAGCTGTTCCCGGGACTGCAGCTGCGTCGCCTGCTCGCCATACACCGTCCGGACAGAGACGGGGGTCACCTGTAGATGCGCGTCCAGTGCCTGGATGGCGTTCCCGATCAGCTCCCGGGTGTCAAAGGAGACGGTGTAGAAGGACTTGGGGCCGACCCGCGCCCAAAGGGAGCGGAACGCCTCGGTCTGCAGCTTCTCCGGGTCCGCCCGGGCGGTGACGTTGCCGCCGTGGGCGTTCTCCGCGGGGATGGCCCGGGGGGTATAGACGCCGGAGAGGACTTGCGCCACGGCGGCGCTGAGGTCCTGAAGGCTTCCGCCCAGCCGGACGGCACCCCGGTCCCGGTCCGCAAAGAAGCTGCCGGTGAGGACGCGGTCCTTCACATAGCCCTGTTTCCGGAGAGCGGCACAGATCTCATCTGCCAGCTCCCGCGTCACCCGGACCCGTGCCCCGGTGGTGCCAGTGAGGAGCCTGCCGGCAAACAGGCCCGGCTCCACCATCCGGGGGCGGCCGGCAAGGGACGCCGCCAGCCCCTGCTGCAGGGCCTCCGCGAATCTGCCGAACTCCATATCGGTGATGAGCGTCAGCTTGTTCAGCTCCTGCACCGCCCCGCCCAGGACGCTTTCGTCCATGCGTTCGCCCTCCTGATTGACACACAGGCGCAGACCGCGGCCGATCTCCTGGCGGCTGCGGATCTCCGACTCCGTCTGGGGCTTCAGCATACAGATCTGGAACACATTGGGGTTGTCCCACCCCTCCCGGAGGGCGGAGTGAGAGAAGAGGAACCGCACAGGTTCATCCAGGCTGAGCAGCCGCTCCTTGTCCCGCATGATCAGGTCATAGGCGTCCGCGTCGGAGGAGGTTCGGCTCTTGCGGTCGATCTTTCCCTCCACAAAGCGGGCCTGGCGGCCCTTCCGCCGGTCTACGGAGAAGTAGCCCTGGTGGGTCTCGCGGGCATCGATGCCGTCCAGATAGGCCCGGTACGCCGGGTCGTCGATCTCTCGCCGGAACGCCTCCGCCACGGCGACGTACTCCTCCTCAAACATTTTGGCGTACTCGCCGCTGCGGCCGCTGCCGCTGTCCCCGTCGTACAGGCGGTATTTGGACACCTCGTCGATGAAGAAGAGGGACAGCACTTTCACTCCCCTGGAATACAGCTCCCGTTCCCGGCGGAGGTGGGTACGGATGGTCTCCCGAATCTGCACCCGGCGCTGGAGAGCTGTCCGCTCCTCGCCGCCGCTGAACTGACCGGCATATAGCTTCAGGCCGTTGAGAAAGGTCACCGAGCTGTCCCGACCGTCGATCTCTGCCACCACATAGCGGTCGGCGTATTCGGCCAGGCCGTTGGACGCCGCGAACAGATCCGCCTTCCGGCGCAGCTGTTTCACCACCGTCCGAATGCCGGACGCCCCTTTGACCTCAAAACCGATCCGGGCGGCGGGGGCCCTGTCCCGGCTCAGGTCCACGCCCTCCAGATAGACAAAGCCGCCAGCGGCGGGGGAGGATGTGAAGGTCACCCCCAGGGCGGCGATCCGTTTCACCAGATGCCGGTTATAGGCGTCCAGGGCGTCCAGACGGTACACCATGTTGTACGCCTCCCGGTGGGTGGCGGAGTAGCGCAGGGTGAACAGGGCGTTGAACTTGCGCAGGCTCTCCCGAGTCTGGCGGCCCTCCACGCTCTGGGGCTCGTCAATGATGAGAATAGGCCGGGTGGCCGCGATGACGTCGATGGGGCGGCGGCCCCGGAAGCTGTCCGGCCGCTGGTCGATGATCCGCTGGTTCCTGCCCGAGTTGAACGCCTGCATGTTGATAATCATGACCTGAATGGCGCTGTCGGAGGCGAAGCGGTCCACCTGGGCGAGGCGGTCGGAGTTGTAGATGAAAAACCGCAGCCGCCTGCCGTACTCCCCGGCGAAGTGCTCCTGGGTCGTCTGCAGGGAACGGTAGACGCCCTCCCGGACGGCCACCGACGGAACCACGATGATGAACCGGCTCCAGCCGTAGCGGGCGTTTAGCTCGTAGATGGTTTTCACATAGGTATAGGTCTTGCCGGTGCCGGTCTCCATCTCCACGGACAGGTTGATCCCCGGCCCGGCCAGGGCCTTGGACAGAGGCAATCCGACGCGCCGCTGGACCGCGTGCAGATTTTTCAGGATCCGGGCGTCGTTCAGCTCCGGAGCCAGGGGTTGGTTGCACAGGCCGGTGCCGGTCCCTGCCAGGGACAGCGGCCTGTCGGCCGCGGCGCCCAGGCCCTGCCGGTGTGCCTGGGCGCGCAGTGACTGGCCGCGGAACACATCGCAGACCGCTGCGGCCGCCTCCGCCTGAAAGGGCTGGTGCTTGAATTGGAGCTTCATGAGGTCGCCTCCTTATGTCCGGTGCGCTGGGGACACATCCGGGCAAGACGGGGAAAGTTTCTGCGGAATGGAACCAGGCGGACGGTCTGCACTCAGAGTACCTGGACGCGGGTGCCGGGGGACAGGCTTTTGAAGATCTCCGTCACGTTGATCTTGGCGGCGTCCGAGGCGAAGGCGCTGTCCCGGAAGACAGCCCACTGGGGGCGGGAAGCAGCTATGTCCCGGATGACCGTGTCCGGAACGCCAGCGTCAAAACAGGCCGCCAGGACGCCGCCGTCCACCCGGTGGACGGTGCAGCCGCCGACCACCCGGCTGGTGTGGGGCAGGTGGATGCCCAGGCCCTGGTCCAGCAGGCAGGCATAGAGCAGATCCAGGTCGGTGCGGTCCTCCCGGATATTGGACACCGTCTGCCCGATCAGCGGCTGGGATATCTCCTCCGGGGGATAGAGGACCTCCTTCCGGCAGCCCTCGTCCACCCGGAAGACCCGGAAGCCGATGTCCGGACAGGCACCGGGGAATTCGGTCCGGATCTGATCCCCGGCACGGCGGATGCGGGCTTTGCCGATCTCACAGATGGTCTGGAAGCCCGCCTGGGCGGCCTCGCTCTTCTCACCGCAGGGCTCGGGCAGCTGCACCATAATGAAGCTGCGGCGGCCGCCGTCCTCCGCGTTGAGGCGCATCACCGCGTGGGCGGTGGTGGCGGAGCCGGAGAAGAGGTCCAGGCATACGAAATCCTTCCCCGGAACAGAGCCGATCAGGGTCCTCAACAGGTCCACGGACTTTGGGTAGTCAAACAATTTCCGGCCGCCGAACAGCTTCCGCAGCTCCGCGTCTCCGTTGGGGATGTCGGGAATGACGTCCTTGAGCAGCGTCCTGCCGAAGTCCCTGATCTTGGTGTGGATCTCATACCCACCGGACGCTGTGGGGAGCACGATCAGATTATATGGCTCGTCCGCAATCTTCTGCCGGGACCACCGCCAGGCATGGTACTTGTGCACGCCGTCCCCATTTGCATGGGGCGGCAGCTCGAACCACCCGGGCCGCCTCTCCCCGATGGCGCCTGTGGAGATCTCCTGGGTCTGGGGCTGATAGAAGATGGAGAACACGAGGTTCGGCCGGGTCTCTTCGTTGAACTTGCGATTATGATTGTAGAGGGGATCGCCGACCGCAAAGGGGCCCAGCCGGTCCGTCCGAACGTCCCTGCGAAAGCCCTTGTACGCATCGGGCATCTTCTCCCTGGCGAAGCGGATGTCAATAGACAGGCTGCCGCACGCGTCGATGTCCCTGGCGTAGGCCAGGACGGACTCCCAGGTTTTGGCCGCGCCTCTGCCGGATATCTGGCGGCCCGTGATATTGGAGACCCACGCAAATTGGTTCAGGTAGTTGCTTTCGCCGAACACCTCGTCGCAGATCTTCTTCAGGTTCGCTGACTCATGGTCGTCGATGGAGATCAGGATGACGCCGTCCGGGGAGAGCAGGCTGCGGGCCAGCAGCAGTCTGGAAAAGAGCATGGAGCACCAGTCGGAGTGATACCTGCCGTCCGAAAACGTGTTTTTCCGCTGAAAGTTGATCTTCCCCTCCGCGTCCCGGTATCCGCTGGCACCGTGATATGCGCCGCGGTCCATCACAAAGGAATCCGGATAGATGAAATCACTGCCGGTGTTGTAGGGCGGGTCCAGGTAGATCACCTTCACCGCGCCCAGATAACTCTCCTGGAGGATTTTCAGCACTTCCAGATTGTCTCCCTCGATGTAGAGGTTCCGGGTGGTGTCCCAATCCCGGCTGTCCGCCTTCACGGGGCGGAGGGTTCTGGAGGTGGGGCGGGCGGCCTCGGCCATGGCGGCCCGTTTGCCGACCCAGGTGAATTCGTAGCGGTCCTCCCCCTCCGCCACGTCGGGGGCCAGCAGCTGCTTGAGGACCTCGAAGTTGACGACCTTTTTCACCTTCCCGTCCGCGCCCTGCGTCTCCGTGACGGCGGCGGGAAACAGCGCGGCGATTTTTTCCACATTCCCCGCCGTCAGGCCGGGGGCTTCCAAGTCCAGATGGTCCATGTCTGCTTCCTCCCGTTTCATGCAGATGCGGGCGCTTCCACCGGATGCAGATGCCGGAGGCGCCCCGGCGCGCTCCGGTATCCATGGCTGCACCCCGTCCGGCGCCGCGATACGTCCAGTTTACCGCACAACCGGCAAAGAGACAAGCTGAAAATCGCCCGGCCCGGCGGGGCATTGTCGCATTTCCCTTCCGGCTGTATGATATCTCTCATAAGACCGGCAGAGAGGAGCGTGCACAATGGCCAAGGAAGACGGGACATGGATCATGCGGGGGCTGGACTGGGACGACCCTGCCCGTATCCAAAGCTGGCAGGAGCTGACCGGCTGGGGCGACGAGGTGGGATTCCTCCCGCTCTTCAGGAACGGGGCGGACGGCTTCTCCGTGGAGGAGAATACCTCCGACCTCTGCTGGTGGAGCGACGATCCGGCGCAGGCCCCCTGGAAGTGGCGGCAGCTGATTGCCCGGAGCGGTCGGGTCACCTACGGGAGGTTTTTCGTCGGGAAAACCGGATTCATCTCCAGGGCGTGGCTCCCCCACTTTGCCAACTGGCGGCGGAACGGCTACGACTTCGACAGCCGCTGGGACGAGGGGCTGGCCGGTATCCGGCAGAAGTGGATGATGGACCGGTTCGCGGAGCGGGAGAAGCTGCGCTCCTCTGAGCTGAAACGCCTGGCCGGGTTTGGCCGGGAGGGGGAGAAGGACTTCGAGGGGACGGTGAGCGGCCTGCAGATAGAGGGGGATCTGGTGATTCGGGACTTCCGCCGGCGGATCAACCGGAGGGGGTTGCCCTATGGCTGGCCCATCTCGGTCTACACCACGCCGGAGGCCCTGTGGGGCTGCGGGCACGTCATCTCAGCCTACGCCCCCCGCCGAATCGAAGGAGCGGATCTTCTGGCAGATCCAAGAGCACTTCTCGGAGGCCGCAGAGACAGAGCTGACCGCCGTGCTGGGCGGAACGCAGTGAGAAATGGCCTGCCCGCTGCGTTTTCGTCTGTCCGAAGGCGGGCATATAGAAGAGAATGGCGGAAACAAGAAAAACAGCCCCTGCTTTTCAGCCTGTTGAAAAGCAGGGGCTGTTTTTTAATGAGAGAGCCATGCACTGAGCAAAAGACCTCGTCCGGTGCCTTGGCCTTATAGCGGTCGGAGAACTGCCATCAGGGCAGACGCTGAAAGAACGGACCACTTATCTGGGCAACTCGACGAACTCCGTCTCCACATTATCCATGTTTTTCGGATTGACGAAGAAGATCCGCGATCCGCTAGCCCCCGGCTGGATTGTGTCTTTGGGCTCCAGCATCTCGGCAACACTGAGGTATGTATCATCAAGGTCCTCCACCTCGTAAGCGATGTGGTGGATACCGCCGCCTGTTGCATCCAGAAAATCCTGATTCATCCCAGGTCCATACGGGCAGAGGAGTTCGATTAATACCTCGCCGCAGCGAAAAAAGACGATGTCCACATTGAACGCCGGATTCTGCTCCTGACGGACAAATTCAAGGTGCAGTTCTTTTTCGTAAATCTGCTTTGATTTTTCAAGGTCCTTTACGACAATCCCGATGTGGTCGATTTTCTTGATCATAGTCAGGTCCTTTCCTTATAAGATTACCCGCCGAGGGAGGGAATAAAGGTTACAAGGGGCGGAACATACGTGATCAGGAAACAAACGCCGATCAATGTGAGAAGCTCGATCCAGATGTTCCGTACCAGCTCCATAAGCGGCATTTTGGATACGCGGCATCCCACAAACAGACAGGTGCCCACAGGAGGCGTCAGTAAGCCGATGCAGAGATTGACGCACATAACGACACCAAAGTGGACCAGATCGATCCCATAGGCTGTGACCAAAGGCGCCAATACCGGAACCAGCATGGTCAGTGCAGGCGCACTGTCCAAAAACATACCGACAACCAGTAGAAGCAGGTTAATGAGCAGCAGGAGGACATATTTGCTGTCTGTCACCGACATAAACATGTCTTTTATGATCTGCGGGATTTGCTCCACAGTCAGAATCCAAGAGAAGATGTTGGCAGTCGCAATCAGGAACATAATGATCGAAGAGGACAGCGCTGATTCCTTTAGTACCGCGAAGATGCGCTTGGGAGTCAGCTCATGGTAAATAAATGCTCCGACAACAAAGGAGTAGATGCAGCCGATTGCACCGGCTTCCGTCGGAGTGAACCAGCCGGTGATAATGCCGCCTACAATGATGACGGGCGACAGCAAGGCCAGAAAGGCCTCTTTTGTAGCTTTCAGGATCTCTTTCCCAGACTGCTTGGGGCTTTTGGGAAGATTCATTTTCCGCGCTTTGATACCAGCCACGATCATCAGGGAGATTCCCATCAAAATGCCGGGGATGTAGCCGCCCAAGAACATGTCCGACACGGATACGCCAGCAATGGAGGCGTAGATGACAAAGGTGGTACTGGGCGGGATAATGGGTCCCATAGTCCCTGCGGCCGTGACCACAGCCGTGGAGTATCCGTCGGGATATTTGCGGGCCCGCATTTCGGGGATGATAATACCTCCGATAGCGGCGACGGTCGCCACAGCGGACCCGCTGATGCTGGCAAAGATCATGCAGGCGATGATTGCGGCGAATGCAAGGCCGCCCCGGTAGTGCCCAACGAGCGTGTCTGCAAACCGAATGATCCGAGAGGAGATGCCTCCCAGCTCCATCAGAGAGCCGGCCAGCATGAAAAAGGGGATCGCCATCAATGGGAAGGAATTCACACCGGTAAACATCCGCTGGATTGCAATTCCCAGGTCAAAGGAGCCGTCCATGAGCAGCGCCGCGACTGAGGAGGCGCCCAAAGTGACCGCGATCGGGCATCCGATTAAAATCAAAATGACAAAAGAACCAAACAGCACTGTCAACATTACGGTTCCACCCCCTCAGGCCGCGTGAGATTCATCACGGAGTAGAAAATACACAGAACAAATCCGACCACCATGGAGATGTAGACCCAGACCTTGGAGATGTTCATGGACGCAAACATCTGCATGCGTTCGGACATCATGTAGAGATAGCTGTAATATGTACAGCTCCCCGCGAAAATGATGCAGATCACAGCGTTGACTTTTTCTAAAAAGAAGTTGACCTTTTTGGGGAGAATGTGAATCAGCAGATCCATGCAGATGTGCTGGCCCTTTCCCAAAGCATAGCCGGCAGTCAGAAAGACGATCCAGACCTCAATATACCGGGAAATCTCTTCACTCCAAGAAAGAGAGCGCCCCATAAGGCGGAAGATGACTTGTACAAAAATGATGACAGCGATGAGAGCCATACCAGCTCCCGCGAACGAAAAAATCACTTTTTCCAGTGGGATGGCCAGCTTATTCAGAAATTCATATACTTTTTTCATAAGTTTCACCTCAGTGGGCACCCTTCTGTTTTCTGCAAGGGCCCCATTTGTCTCCCAAACGGGACCCTTGCAGGGAAGGAACCTTCCTTACTCAGGCCAGGGCTTGGATTGCATCGTAGAGCTCTTCACCAGAGACGCTGGCGACCAGCTCCTCATGGACCGCACGGCCCACAGCGGCAAAGGACTCATAATCGGGCTCCGTCACGGTTAGCCCGGGAACTTCAGCTTTCATCTTCTCAATATAATAGGCATCCTCATCACGCGTGATCTCGTTGTTTTTTTCCCGGATCTGGTCCATGCACTCCCGCAGAACCGTCTGAAGGTCCTTGGGCAGCTTGGCATAGTTGTCCTCATTATACAGCACGGTGGCGCAGCAGACGGTGTGATTGGTCAGAGCCAGATTGGGGCAGACCTCATGAAATCGCATGGTGTACATTGCACTGAGGGGATTTTCGATCGCATCCACAACGCCCTGCTGTAAGGCTGTGAAGGACTCGCTGAACGCCACCGGGGTGGGATTTGCGCCAAGCGATTCCATGGACTTGATCCAGATATCCGTCTCGGGGACCCGGATTTTCAGACCCTGCATATCGTCCAGAGTCTCGATAAGCTCCTTGGACAGAATCTGCCGGTTGGCACGCAACCAATAGTCAAAGACGCCCAGTCCAGCCTGGGAAAGGCCCTTTGCCATAATTTCACCAGGCTCGCCGTAAATACACCGCTCCAAGTGGTCCAGGTCCTTGAAGAGGTACGGCATCGCCATCAGGTTTACGGGGGAATACCATCTCCCAGGGACTTCGCCGCCGGGTACCATCATGTCCAGGTTTCCGTTGCGGATCATTTCACACATGGCAGTGTCATCGCCCAGCTGGGAGTTGGGATAGAGCTCGATGACCAGCTGACCTCCAGACGCTTCCTTCACCAGATCGGACAGCTCCAGCAGATTCAGCTGCCACTGACTGTCCTCCGCGTTATTATGGGCGATTCGCCAGGTATAGGTCTCTCCGCTGGCGCTGTTAGCAGAATCGCTGTCAGCCGTCTCACCATTCCCACCGCAGGCCGGAAGGACCAGCAGCATGGCCGCCGTCAGGATCAGACAAACCCAAGATTTTACTTTTTTCATAACTTCCTCCCTTGATATACCAATATGGCGTTACCCGTCAGACTTTGAACATCGCTTTGAGCGTGGGCTCTTTCTTGTACACCAGTGTGTCGAAGATCTCCTGGGCCGCTTCAAAAGGAACGACGTGAGTGATGGCCTTTTCAAAACGCGCCTTTTCCCGGGAGAGGAGGGTCAAACATTGTTTGAAGTCCGCGTCGTTATAGTTCAGGGACGCGCAGATATGGGATTCGGAGAAAATAAACGGAACCATGGGAAACGGCATATCGCCTGCGGCCATCGTGATCGTCACGATGTACCCGGTCTTGCGCACAACCGAGATGGCCTCCTTCAAAACGTCCTTTGATCCGGCGGTGATCACGATCCCCTGCACACCGTCTCCGTATTTTTTCTCGATGGCCTCCGCCAAATTCTTGTGGGAGACATTGACGCCGAAGTCAGCGCCGTTTTCCAGGGCTAATTCGATATTCTTCTCCACAATATCGGAGACGATGACCTTTTGAAAGCCCATCCCCTTGGCGGCAATGACGGCCAGATGGCCAATTGCTCCGGCGCCCATCATCAGCACGCTGTCCCGCTTGTCCTCGGGAATCTTGCTGAGCGCATGGACCGCCACGGCTAGGGGTTCGCACAGGGCCCCCAGTTTGGTGTCGACATCTTCGGGCAGCTGGTAACAGAGCCTCTGGTCCACATTCAGATACTCCACACAGGCGCCGATCCAGGGGTCCTGCCCCGGCATATAGCGTTCCGGGCAGTGGGCCGGCAGATCTTTTTGGCACCACTCGCAGGTGCCGCAGGTGTGCATGGGCAGAACCGCCACCCGGTCGCCCACTTTTAACCGCTCCACGTGACTACCGACCTTTACGATGGTTCCAGCCACCTCATGCCCCACGATCACAGGAGGAAACCGGAAGCTATGCGTATTGTGATAGATGTGCAGGTCACTGCCGCAGATACCGGCATATTCGACCTTTAAAAGGACTTCTTCCGGAGATATCTCAGGGACGGGAATCTCACGGATCTCCAGCTTGGCTGGCTCCGCCATCCAAACACTTTTCATGTACACGTCCTCCTTTTACTGGGAAAACTTAGATCCCCATCTGCTTGAGCTTGTAATTCAGATCCTCCACGAACTCGGGCTTGACGTTGTAGCAGTTCTCCGGAGCAGGATGGACGAAGGCCTTCACCTCGTCGCGGTACTGCTTGAATGCTCGCGTCATCTCCTCGCCAAGATGGGCGTATTCCTTCACAAATTTGGGCTTATGGCCCGGGAACATCCCCAGCAAGTCCTGCACGATCAGCAGTTGTCCGTCCGCCGGGCCGCCACCGATGGAGATGGCCGGGATGTGGATATGCTCCTGAATTACCTTTGTGATCTGCTGGGGCACACACTCCAGCACGATGGCAAAGCAGCCCGCCTGCTCCAGAGCGATGGCGTCCGTCACCAGCTTTACCGCCGTGTCCAGGGTGCGGCCTTGGCTCATGTACCCACCCTGGGCCGCCAAGGACTGAGGCGTCACGCCGATGTGGCCGTGGCAGGGCATACCCCATTTCACGATCTCTGCGATCCGGTCGCACACCTCTTCGCCGCCCTCGCACTTCACGGCGTCCACATGGCCCTCGGCCATGTAGCGCATGGCGTTGCGGACCGCATCCTTTACGCTGGCCTGATAGGAGCGGTAGGGCAGATCCCCGATGACAAACGCGTGCTTGACAGCCCGCGTCACCGCTCCGGCGAACATGATCATCTGGTCCATGGAGGCGTACAGGGTGTTGGGATAGCCTAGCACCGTGGTGGTGGAGGAGTCCCCCACAAAGATGACATCAATGCCGGCTTGGTCGGCGTAGTAGGCCATGGGATAGTCGTAGATGCTGATCCAGGACATGGGTTCCTTTTCCTCGTACATCCGGCGGATGTCCTTGATCGTCAGTTTTTTTACCTCGTCCATCGTCCATTCTCCTTTCTTTTTTCAACGCTCCCACGCCGTGGGAGACAGGTCAGACCTCCAGAATGATCTTGCCTGTAACCTTGCGCTGCTCCAGCAGCTCGTGGGCGCCGGCGGCCTCCATCAAGGGGAAGCGGGCCGCAATGGGGATTTTGACCCGCCCCGCGGCAAGGGACGCGAGGACCTCCGGCGCCGCCTCACCGAACCACGCGGGACGCATCCGGCGAGTGGAGCCGATGCTGAATCCCCGGACAGACCGGCAGCTGGCATGAAGAGCCCCCGTATCCACCTGACAGTAGGCGTGAGAGGCGTTTCCGAACGCCACCATCCGGCCATAGGGTGCCAGACAGGTCATGCCCTCAGCGGTATACGAGCCACCCAAAGAATCCAGGATTACATCCGCCCCTCTGCCGCCGGTTTTATCCAGCACGGCCGCGGCAAAGGGGCCGTCTGACAAGCAAAACACGTCGTCCGCTCCGGCATCCAGGGCCGCCTGCCGCTTGGCAGGGCTGCCGACAGTGCCGATGATTCTTGCCGCCCCCAGGTTCCGGGCCATCTGGATCACAGTGGTGCCGATTCCGCCGGAGGCCGCGTGAATCAGCAGGGTTTCTCCCGGCTCCAGCGCCGCGACCTTGTGCAGTAGCATCCAGGACGTGAAGGTCACCAGGGGACAGGCAATGGCCTGTTCCAGGGGGAGCCCCTCCGGTACGGGGAATGTCAGGTTTCCGTCGGCCACCACATATTCGGCATACGTACCGGTGTGGGGAAACGCCAGGACCCGCTGGCCGACCCGGATGTGGTCGACCCGGCTTCCGACCGTCTCCACGATTCCCACGGCGTCCAGTCCCGGGATCACGGGGAACTGGGTCCCTCCGGCGTGATAGGACCCGCGCCTGGTCTGCAGGTCCGCATAGTTGACACTGACGCCCTCCACCCGGATGCGCACCTGCTCCTCTCCGCAGACGGGGGCCGGGAGGGAGAGCGGCTCCAGAACAGACGGTCCACCAAATCCCATACAACCGATTGCCAACATCAGTGCAGCACACCTCCTCGTTTCTGTAAGTCAGGACCGGCGTCGGCCATCCTGTTGCCTTCATTATATTTTTTCGGCTCTGTGGGCTCCATGCATTGGGCTGCAAAGAAATAGGACGATCATGCGTTTTTCCGAGAGACTGCTGGAGAAGGAGAAAGGGGACTTCTACAATCCTGTGCTAATTTGGCAAAATTGTGCTATTTTGTGCGATTATAGAAATAATTTTGATATATTTTGCACAATTAAATTGCAAAACCGATATAAATGTGATATAAAGAAATTAAAGCATGAGAGAGGAGGGATCATCTGTGGTGGAGAAAATGAGGCGGCAGAGCCGGCTGGAATCGGTGGGTATCGGGGCGTGCCTGCTCACCATTCTGGGCCTTTCTTTTTTTCATTTGTATCTGCGAAGTACATTCCACGGGGAGGCACCGCAGACGGGCGATGGCGCCCATATCCTGATGCTGCTGCCCAGCCTGGAGGATGATGAGAGCACAGACTTCCATGCCATGGCAAAGGATATCGCCGAGCAGTATGGCTTGCGTGTGGAGATCATGACGCAGGCCACAGTGGACGGGCAGAGAGAAATGCTGTCCATCGTCCCCATGACGGACGTAGACGCCGTTCTTCTGTGGGCGGTTTCCAACCTGGACGAGGACTATCAGCAGGAGCTGGCTGACTGCCGTGCCGCAGGGATCCCGGTGGCTATCGTGGAGCACGACTTTGAGGACAAGTCTCTGCGGGACAGCTTCATCGGAAGCGGCATGAACTCGGAGCTGATGGTCATCAACCAGACGCTGTGGGATATCCGGAAGGGCAGCCCCGTCATCATCGGCAGCTATTCCCACGCAGGGGAGGGAGAGCTTTATGAGTTGCTGGTGATGCTGCAGGAGGAAAACCAGAATTTTGATCCCTCACAGATTCGCAATGAACGGTTGCGAATGTTTGTAGAGAACCATCCAAACAGCTACTATGCCAATACATACATCCAGGTGCGGGCTGACGCTGGCGGCACGGCAGCGCTGAACATCAGCCTCATCCGGACCCTCCTCCGGCAGGAGCCGGCAGGGCTGTTCTTCTCCCTGAGTGAGCCGCTGACCGCGGCTATGGCTATGGCTGCGGACAACGGCGCCCTGGCAGCCCATGCTCCGGATATCCTGATCGGCTACGGCGGAGAAGAGGAGCTGGGCGCTTATATCGAGCCGGGAATCATCAACGAGCTGATCGTTCCGGATGTCCTCTATTCTTCCATGATCGGCCTGCGGTATCTCAATGATGTGCTGCGGGACTTTTATGTTCCGTCCACTCTGGATTCGGGGGTGAAGCTGATCTCCAGAGAGGAGCTGGCGGATGAATCTCATTGAACGGGATATGCTGACACGGTGTCTCGGTCCCATCTATGAACAGATGCTGATGGGCGACACAGATGCCGCCTTGGCCTCCATTGAAGGAGTGACGTGGTTGGTCCGCTACATGGCGGCAGGGAAAAGCTCGCAGCGGGCGACGCTGGAGAACGAGCTGCGGGCGGTGCGGGCGGTGTTCCAAATCTGCCGGGGGGAGGTGGGACTGGAGACCGGTGTCTCCGGCTTGGATCCGTACCTGGAAGTGAAGCGGACAGCGGTCCTGTATGAGGCCTGCCAGCATGGCCTGGAACTGCTACACGGCGGTGTGGATCTTCGGCGGCTGGTGCTGTTCCGGCAGCGGGAGGATCTCCAATACTATTTTCTAGACAGGGACGAGCGCGTATACGGAGGGACCATTTATGCGGAAGGGCGGCATCCATCAACTGAGACAGAAATGGCGGGAGGGACTGCGGAACGCCGGCGTCCGGAAGCAGATCCTATTCACCAGCGGGATGCTGATGGGCATTATGGCCCTGACGGGTCTGATGCTGGGGACCATCTCCTATGAGACCATGCAGGACTACCATACATCCACCCAATCCGTGGCCGGCCTCTACACATTCAACGATGCGCTGGACGAGTGGGAAACCGTGCTGGAGGATTATGTGGTCAACTCCACGGAGATTGCCCGGCAGGCCTGCCTAGACGCATGGGACGAGGTGGGGATGCGGCTGGATATGGTGGATATGGGGGAGGCGGAGGCATTTCGGCTGGCGGAGGAGAATCTCTCCGCCGTATACGGCCACATTGACGAGGAGATGGACCGCCTGCTGCTGGCGGAGAGTGGGGCCGCCCGCACAGAGGTTTACGCCCAGATGGTCCAGGGGAAGGAGGGGATGCTCTTCCTCTCGGACCAGCTTCTGCGGCTCCACACAGACAACGCCGTGCGGGAGTATCCGGACGTCATGTCCATCAATGTGTGCTCCTTCGTCATCCTTGTACTGATCCTGGTGTTTTCCGCCATTCTGCTGACCATGTGCTCCCGGCGGATGATCCGCTCCATCTGCGCCCCCATCGATCTGCTGGTGGAGGAGGCCAAGAAGGTAGCTGGGGGCCAGTATGACACGCCGGACGTGACCATCTTCAACGATGACGAGATGGGATACCTCTCCCAGATGTTCAACAATATGAAGACCCAGGTGTCCGCGAACTTCAAGAACATGGAGCGCATCCTGGAGCTGCAGGAGCTGCTGAAGAGCACGGAGCTGAAGGCGCTCCAGTCCCAGATCAACCCTCACTTCCTGTTCAACGTGCTGGGGCTGGCGGAGGAGGCGGCCCTGTATGAGAATGCGGACGTTACGGTGGAGATCATCGAGAACATCTCCTACATGCTGCAGTACAGCCTGAAATGCACCAAGCAGGACACAACCTTTCAGGAGGAGCTGCGCATGGTGCAGGCGTATCTGTTCCTACAGGAGCGGCGGTTTGGGGACCGGATCCATTTCCAGCTTTCCGTGCCGGAGGACCTGCCCCAGATCATGATCCCGGGGATGTCGGTGCAGCCGGTGGTGGAGAATGCCATCCAGCACGGGCTGGAGAAAATGGAGCGCGGCGGCGAGATCCAGGTGCTGGTCCGCCGGAAGGAGACCTGCATCGAGGTCACGATCCGGGACAACGGTTGCGGCATGGAGCCGGAGTTGCTGGCGGCGATCCGGCGGGGGGAGGAGGTGTCCACCAAGCGGGTGTCCGGTGGGATCGGACTAGTGAATGTGTCCCGGCGGATGGAGATCTTCTACAAGCAGACAGAGCTGGTGGACATCGCCAGCGAGTTGGACAAGGGGACCACAGTGACCCTGCGGTACCCCTGCCGGGAAGGCGAGGAGGCGGAATGTACAAACTGCTGGTAGCCGATGATGAGCAGAAGGACCGCAACATCGTGCGGCTTCTGGTGGAAAAGCAATATGGGGACCTGTTTGAGATTCTGGAGGCCAAAAGCGGCACCCAGGCTCTAGAGATCCTGCGGAATGACCAGATCGACCTGCTCCTTCTGGACATGAACATGCCCGGCCTCTCAGGGATGGGCGTCATCCGGGAGCTGAAGAAGCCCACGTATCTCATCATTCTGACGGCTTACAGCTTCTTCGACTATGCCCGTGAAGCCCTGCGCTACGGCGTGAAGGACTATATCCTGAAACCGCCGATCCGCTCAGAGCTCTATGCGGCCATCGACCGCTTCCTGCAGGAGCGGAAGGAGCAGCCGGGGGACAACGGCCTGCGGCAGAAAGCCCTGGCCCGGGAGCTGGCGACACAGATGCTCTTTTACAGCAATGCGCAGAAGATCGGGAACTACTGCCAGCTGCTGGGGCTGGAGGGATCCCGCATTTCCCTGGCTGTGCTGCTGGGGAGCGGCGGGTCTGTTCATGCGTCCGAGCACATGCTCTCTTCTGCAGAGCAGTTTCTGGACGGGCAGGGTGTGCGGTATGCCGCACTGTCCTTCCGGGACGGGATCGCCGTCCTCTTTTTCTGGCGGACGGCGGAGGAGCAGGGGCGGATTCAGAAGCTCCTGCCGGGCCTGCAGAGCTGCGCTGTCGGGCGGATGGGATTTCAGGAGAACATCCCCTCCTATGGGGAGATCCCACAGGCGTTCATACGGCTCTGCGACCAGCATTCGCTGAGCCGCCGAGCCGTGTCCGTCAGCGACCAGACGGACGCAGTGGAACAGGCGCTTCGGAACCAGGACTTCGACGGGGCCATAGAGCACATTCAAAAGGACTTTGACTGGCAGGACTATCAGGCCCACGGCGACGCCTTGAAGTTCCAGCTGGCCATGATGCTGTTCACCTGCACGAAGCATCTCTTCGCCAATGCGGACAAGCGGGGCGCCTATTCCAAGCTGAGCGTCCTGTTGGGGGCGGAGAACTTGGAGCAGCTGTTCTGCGGCACGGCGGAGTATCTGCACTGGATCATCCACGAGATCAAGCAGTCGGTCTACACAAACTCCTATATGGTCCACCGGGTCATCAGCGCAGTCTCCACAGACTGCGCACGGCCCTGGACCATCGAAGGACTGGCGGCGGAGCTGAAGATCAGTCCCTACTACCTCAGCCACCTGTTCAAGGAGTATACCGGCAGCAACTTCACGGACTACCTGGCGGAGCGGCGGATCGAGCGGGCCATCGAGCTCATGCGCCAGCCGGAGCTGACCCTGGCACAGATCGGCGAGATGGTGGGCTATCTGGACCAGAATTACTTTAGTAGGGTCTTTCGGAAGCGGTGCGGCACCAGTGCACGGCAGTACCGGAAGCAGTTGCTCTCAGAATAGCACAGCCTTGCCAAAATAGCATATTTCCACAGAGTGGAGCGGCCTGGACCAGGGACCAGGCCGCCCTTTTTTCGCTGTCCTGCACAGGAGAGTGCTAGAAATCGGCACGTGCGTGTATGGCCCGGCCGGACAGGGCGGCTATAATGGAGGCAGAAGCGAACAATCCGGAAAGGGCCGCCCTGCGGCCCGAAATCTGAACCAAGGAGGCCCCACGCCATGAGCAAAGTGTTATCGGATATTGAGATCGCCCAGTCCTGCGCTCTGCGGCCCATCACAGAGATCGCGGCAAGCGCCGGCGTGGACGAAACGTACCTGGAGCTGTACGGCCCCTACAAGGCCAAGGTGAATGACCGCCTGCTGCGGGAGAACCGGGGGCCGGACGGCAAGCTGATCCTGGTGACGGCCATCACGCCCACCCCTGCCGGAGAGGGGAAAACCACCACCTCCATCGGCCTGGCCGACGGCCTGCGCAAAATCGGTAAGCGGTCGGCTGTGGCGCTGCGGGAACCCTCTCTGGGCCCTGTGTTCGGCGTCAAGGGCGGCGCCGCCGGCGGCGGCTATGCCCAGGTGGTGCCCATGGAGGACATCAACCTCCACTTCACCGGGGACTTTCACGCCATCGGCGCGGCCAACAACCTGCTGGCGGCGATGCTGGACAACCACATCCAGCAGGGCAACGCCCTGGGGATCGACGTCAAGCGGATCACCTGGAAGCGAGCTGTGGATATGAACGACCGCCAGCTCCGCCACATCGTCAGCGGCCTGGGCGGCCGGATGCAGGGCGTGCCCCGGGAGGACGGCTTCCAGATCGCGGTGGCCTCCGAGATCATGGCGGTCCTCTGCCTGGCGGACGGCATCTCAGACCTGAAGGCGCGCCTGGCCCGCATGATTGTGGCCTATACCTATGACGGGCGGCCTGTCACAGCCCACGACCTGCGGGCTGAGGGGGCTATGACCGCCCTGCTGAAGGATGCCGTCAAGCCCAATCTGGTCCAGACGCTGGAAGGCACCCCCGCCTTCATCCACGGCGGACCCTTCGCCAACATCGCCCACGGGTGCAACTCCGTCACAGCCACCCGCATGGCTCTGAAGCTGGCGGACTACGCCGTGACCGAGGCGGGCTTCGCCGCGGACCTGGGGGCTGAGAAATTTGTGGACATCAAGTGCCGGATGTCCGGACTGCGGCCCTCCGCGGTGGTGGTCGTGGCAACGGTCCGCGCCCTGAAGTACCACGGCGGTGTGGCCAAAGCGGATCTGAACCAGGAGAATCTGGAGGCGCTGGAAAAAGGCCTGCCCAATCTGCTGCGGCATGTGGGCAACGTCCAGCGGGTCTACGGCCTGCCCTGCGTGGTGGCCGTCAACGCCTTCCCCACGGATACGGCGGCGGAGCTGGCGCTGGTGGAGGAGAAGTGCGGCGAGCTGGGCGTGAAAGCCGTCTTGTCCGAGGTCTGGGCCAAGGGCGGCGAGGGCGGTCGCACCCTGGCGGCGGAGGTTGTCCGCCTGTGCGAGCAGCCCGGCCAGTTCCAGTTCACCTATGCGGTGGACGCCTCCATTGAGGAGAAGCTGGATGCCATCTGCAAAAAGGTCTATCACGCGGAGGGCGTGACCCTGACGCCCGCCGCCCAGAAGCAGGCCGCCCAGCTAAAGGATCTGGGCTTCGGCGGGCTACCCATCTGCATGGCCAAGACCCAGTACAGCTTTTCCGACGATCCGTCCCTGCTGGGCGCGCCGGAGGGCTTCACGGTGACGGTGCGGGATCTGAAGGTGTCTGCCGGCGCGGGCTTCCTAGTGGCGCTGACCGGAGACATCATGACCATGCCCGGCCTGCCCAAGATCCCCTCTGCTGAGAAGATTGATGTGGATGAGGACGGCAGGATCACTGGCCTGTTTTGAGGGCGGTTCCGGCCGGAAAGGAGACAATATGGACACACCTTTTACGGAGAAGACCTGTGAGGCATTCGTCGCCGTCCTGTCTTCCGCCGCCCCCGTCCCCGGCGGGGGCGGGGCGGCCGCCCTGGTGGGGGCCGTGGGCACGGCGTTGGGCGCCATGGCGGGAAACCTGACGGTGGGGCGGAAAAAATACGCCGCAGTGGAGGAAGATATCCGGGCCGCCGTGAAACGGGCCGAAGCGCTGCAAAAACGCCTCCTGGAACTGGTAGAGGAGGATGCGGCGGGATTCACGCCGCTCTCTCGGGCGTACGCGATCCCCAAAGACGACCCCAGCCGCGGACGGGTCCTGGAAGACGCCACGGCGGCCGCCTGCCGGGCCCCGGCGGAGATGATGGCGCTCTGCTGCGCATCCATCGAGCTGCTAGAAGAGCTGCTGGAGAAGGGGAGCGCCGGCCTGGTCTCCGACGTGGGCTGCGGAGCACTGTGCTGTGCGGCGGCCCTGGAGAGCGCCAGCCTCAATATCTTCGTCAACACCCGGACCCTGCAGGACCGCTCCATGGCCGCCCATCTGGATGCCCAGGCAGATACGCTGCTGTGCGAGTATCTGCCCCGGGCCAGGCGGGTGGCGGACGAGGTCGGACACCGGCTGCGGAAGGAGGGCTGAGCATGGGAGAGATCTGGAAGGGCGCCCCTGTGGCCGCCGCCCTGTGCGCCTCTCTTACAGGCCGGATTTCCGCCCTGCGGGCGGCAGGTGTGGAGCCAGCTCTGGCCATTCTGCGGGCTGGCGAACGGGGAGACGACATCGCCTATGAGAACGGGGCTGTGAAGCGCTGCGAAAAGCTGGGTATCGCGGTCAGGCGGGTCCGGCTTCCGGACGACTGTACAAAGGAAGAGGTGCTGAAGGCCATTCGGCAGGTCAACGCGGATGACGGCATCCACGGCTGCCTGCTGCTCCGCCCGCTGGCAGACCGGGCCGCCGAGGAGGCGGCCTGTGAGACGCTGCTGCCGGAGAAGGATGTGGACGGCATCACGCCGGGATCCCTGGCAGGCGTGTTTGCGGGCGGAGGGAGAGGCTATCCCCCCTGTACCGCTCAGGCCTGCATGGAGGTTCTGGACTACTATGGCTGCGATCCCGCCGGCAGGCGGGCGGCCGTCATCGGCCGGAGCCTTGTGATCGGCAGGCCGGTGTCGATGCTGTTGCAGAGGCGGAATGCTACTGTCACCATGTGCCACTCCAGAACGGCCGACCTGCCGGCGGTGTGCCGGCAGACGGAGATCCTGGTGGCAGCCGCCGGCCAAAGCGGATTGGTGGACGCCGGCTTTTTGGCCCCGGGACAGGTGGTGCTGGACGTGGGGATCAACGTGGGCCCGGAGGGCGGACTCCAGGGAGATGTGGACTTCCAGGGCGCCATCCGGACCGCGGGGGCTGTTACACCCGTGCCCGGCGGGGTTGGGGCCGTCACCACCGCGGTCCTGGCCAAGCATGTGGTGGAGGCCGCGGAAAGGACGCTGTCATGCGGGCCTTGAAGCTGTTCGTCTCCTCCGTCCTGGGCGGGGCCTGCATCGGGCTGGGGGGCGTTGCCTACCTGTCTCTGGAGAACCGGCTGGCAGGGGCGCTCTTCTTCACAGTGGGGCTCTTCACCATCTGCACCTTCGGGTTCCACCTGTTCACAGGAAAGGTCTGCTATGTTTTTCAGAAGGGGGGGACCGACCCGCGGCACCTGCCCCTCATCTGGCTGGGGAACCTTGCGGGCACAGGGGCGGTGGCTGCGGCCGTGCGGCTGACCAGGCTGGCGCCCCTGGCGGAAAAGGCCGCCGGACTCTGCCGGGTTAAACTGGAGGACAGCCTGCCCAGCGTCTTTCTACTGGCGGTGCTGTGCAATGTGTTCATCTACATCGCCGTGGAGGGGTTCCGCAGCAATCCCCACGAGATCGGGAAATACCTCTCCCTCTTTTTCGGCGTCATGGGGTTCGTCCTCTGCGGGTTTGAGCACTGTGTCGCCAATATGTTCTACATTTCCACAGCTGGACTGTGGAGCGGCCGCGCGGCCGGGTATCTGCTGGTGATGACGCTGGGAAACAGCGCCGGCGGCATATGGATCCCCCTTGCGCAGGCCTTTTTGAGACGACCGGACCGGTCAGAGTAGGAACAGCGCGTCAAGTGCCGGCAAATGGGAAGTTGTTGCCGGACGAAGAGGCCTCGCGCCTCGCGGTGCTGTTCCGCATCCGCTGCCACAAAGAGGGGGCGTCTCCTCTGTGGCGGACCACAGAAGGAGATGTTCTTTATGAAAAAACTGGATACCAGATCCATCACCGCTCTGGGACTGCTGGTGGCGGTGGAAATCGTGCTCTCCCGCTTCTGCTCCATCAACGCCTGGGATCTGAAGATCGGCTTCAGCTTCCTGCCAGTGGCGGTCGCAGCCATGCGGCTCGGACCGCTGGAGGCCGCCGTAGTGGCCGCCGTGAGCGACTTCGTCGGGGCGGTGCTGTTTCCCATCGGGGCGTATTTCCCAGGCTTCACCCTGACGGCCTTTCTCTCCGGCCTCGTGTTCGGGTGGCTGCTACACCGCCGCCGAACGGCGGGCCGCGTTCTGGCTGCGGTCCTGCTCCACCAGCTGGTGCTGGGCCTGCTCATCAACTCGTTCTGGATCTCCGTCCTGTACAGCGCACCCTATGTCCCGCTGCTGGGGACCCGGGTCCTGCAGTGCGCGGTCCTCGCGCCGGTGGAGTTCCTAACAATCGGCATCCTGGCTAGGATTCTGGAACGGTTCGGAAAGCAGGCAATGGCATGAACGAACAGGAAGCGCTGGCCTTTCTCCACGGGGCCGACTGGCGGGGCAGCCAGCTGGGGCTGTCCCGCATCCGGGAGCTTATGGGCCTGCTGGGAGATCCGCAGAGAGATCTGCGTTTTGTCCATGTGGCGGGCACCAACGGAAAAGGCTCCATCTCGGCGATGCTCTCCGCGATTCTCACCGCCGCCGAGTACAGGACGGGGCTGTACACCTCCCCGCATCTGCTCCGGTACAACGAGCGGATCCAGGTGAATGGGGAGGAGATCTCCGACCGGGACTTCTGCCTGGCTGCAGAGGCGGTCAGTGCCTGCGCGGAACACATGGCGGACCCGCCCACGGAATTCGAGCGGTTGACGGCCATGGCGCTCTGGCACTTTCAACAGGTCCGGTGCCGGATCGTCGTGCTGGAGGTGGGACTGGGCGGCCGAATGGACGCGACGAACGTCATCGACGCCCCGGAGGCCGCGGTCATCACCCAGCTGGGCCTGGAGCACACCCGGGAGCTGGGGAGCACACTCCGCCGGATCGCCGGGGAGAAGAGCGGCATCCTCAAGCCCGGCTGCGCCGCCGTCCTCTGCCGTCAGGAGCCGGAGGCGGAGCAGGTGGTCCGGGAGACGTGCGGGCGCCTGGGCGTACCGCTGGTGGTCACAGAGGAGGTCCGCCTGGCGGGCGGCGGCTGGGACGGCCAGGTGCTGGACTACCGGGAGCGGAGAGGCATCCGACTGGGGCTGCTGGGCGGTTACCAGCGCAGGAATGCCGCCGCGGCGCTGGACACGGTGGATGTACTGAACGCCAGGGGATTTTGCATCCCGGAACAGGCTGTCCGCCGGGGACTGGCCGGCGTATCCTGGCCCGGACGCTTCTCCCTGCTGCGGCGGGATCCCTGGGTCATCGTGGACGGCGCTCATAACCCAAACGGCGCGGCAGAGCTGGCAGACAGCCTGCGGCAGTATTTCCCCGGGCAGAAGATCACCTTTGTGATCGGCGTTATGGCCGACAAGGACTGCGCGAATATCCTCCGGGCGGCGGTCCCCCTTGCCCGGGTATTCTTCACCGTGACGCCCGCATCTCCCAGGGCCATGAACTCCGGTGCTCTGGCGGAATTGATCCGCGGGCGCTTCCGTGTAATGGCGGTGGACGCGGAAACAGTCTCCCAGGGGATCCGGCTGGCCCTGGGGGCGGCAGGGCAGGGACCCGTCTGCGTCATGGGGTCCCTCTACCAGGTGGGGGAGGCATACAACTGCCTGCACACCCGCCTGTTTCCCCAAGCACAGAAGAACTGACGGGAGCGTCTGCTCCAAAGAGGAGGACCGCCTTGCAGATCACAGAGGAGAAAAACGCCCTGCGCCGGGAGATCCGTGCGCTGCGGGCCGCCCTGCCGGAGGGATATCTTGCCCGGGCCGGGGCCGGGATCGCCGGGGCGGTGGCCGCCTGCCCGGAGTACCGGGCTGCCCGGACGGTCATGGGATTTGTGAGCACTCCGGAGGAAGCCGATCTGCGCCCCCTCCTGCGGCAGATCCTGCGGGATGGGAAACGCCTGGCGGTGCCCCTGTGTACCGGGCCGGGGATCATGGAGGCCCGGCTGATCAGCGGCCTGGAGCAGCTGGCCCCCGGACGCTATGGGATTCTGGAGCCCCCGGCGGCGAGTCCGCTGATCCCGCCGGAGGATATCGGCCTGCTCATCGTACCCTGCGTGACCTGCTCCCCCGGCGGCGAGCGCCTGGGACACGGCGGCGGGTATTACGACCGCTACCTGGAGTACTATCAGGGGCCCGCCATTCTGGTATGCCCCGACCGCCTGCTGCAGCCCCGCGTACCAGTGGGCCTCCATGACCGCCGGGTGCCCATAGTGGCCACGGAGACACAGATCTGGCGGACAGGTGCGGCGCTGTGAGGTTCTGGGCATTTTTCAGGATGCAGGATATAACCGGCCCGGTCTCCCGGTTCCTGGGGAGCGGGCCGTTTCCGCAGCGGGGTCTTCCGGAGGGAGGCCGCCGCTTCAGGACGGCGGCTGCCGTCCTGATTTTTCTTGCGATTTTCACAAGAGACGGCGCGTTTCGCCAAGAGATGTCTGTCAAACCGTACCAAATCCGCTGTGAGGGCAGATTTCCTCACTTGACGTCCTTCGGCGGAGCTGTTATACTTTTCCCATCTTCCAAAATGCGATGAAGGGGAAAAGGCGATCCCACGCCCTGTTTCAGAGAGCCGCCGGTCGGTGCAAGGCGGTACGGAGGGGACCGCGTCACTGGCCCTTGAGCAGCCGCGCTGAGAGGCATCGCCTTTAGGTGCGGACGGCCGCTGTCCGTTATCATGCAGACGCGATTCGCCCCCTCAGGAGGAGCCGATCGTACAGAGTGGCCGGGTCTCCCGGCAATGAGAGTGGTACCGCGGGTACAGCATTTTTTGCTCCCGTCTCTCAAAGACTGATGGTCTTTGGAGAGATGGGATTTTTTGTTGTCCTTCTTCCAAAGACAAGACCTTGGAAGGAGGACTTTGACATGATGGACGCGACGAAATATCAGATTGGCTACTATCCCCCGCCGGTGGAGCCGGGGCACGTGTACGAGTGGATGCAGAAGGACCATATCGAGACTGCCCCCGCCTGGTGCAGCGTGGACCTGCGGGACGGCAACCAGAGTCTGGTGGTGCCTATGAGCCTGGAGGAGAAGCTGGAGTTCTACGAGATACTGCTGAAGATCGGCTTCAAGGAGATCGAGGTGGGCTTCCCGGCGGCGTCGGAGACGGAGTATGAGTTCCTCCGCAAGCTGATCGACGAGGACCGCATCCCCCAGGACGTGACGATCCAGGTGCTGACCCAGTGCCGGGACCACATCATCCGCCGGACCTTTGAGGCGGTGAAGGGCGCCCCCCGGGCCATCATCCACTTCTACAACTCCACCAGCGAGGCCCAGCGGCGGGAGGTGTTCCACAAGTCCAGGGAGGAGATCAAGCAAATCGCCGTGGACGGTGCCAAGCTCATCAAGGAATTGAGCCGGGAGTACGAGGGCAATTTCCTCTTTGAGTACAGCCCGGAGAGCTTCACCGGCACAGAGCCGGAGTACGCCGTGGAAGTCTGCAACGCAGTGCTGGACGTGATGCAGCCCACGCCGGACCGTCCCATGATTATCAACCTGCCGGTGACGGTGGAGATGAGCATGCCCCACATCTACGCCAACCAGATCGAATGGTGCTCCAAGCATCTGAAGTACCGGGATGCCGTGGTTCTCTCCACCCATCCCCACAACGACCGGGGCTGCGGCGTGGCGGACGCGGAGCTGGCGGTACTGGCCGGTGCCCAGCGGGTGGAGTGCTGCCTCTTCGGCAACGGGGAGCGTACGGGCAACGTGGACGCCATCACCCTGGCCATGAACATGTACAGCCACGGAGTGGACCCGAAGCTGGACTTCTCCGATATGCCCGCTATCTGCGAGGTATACGAGCGGGTGACACGGATGCACGTCTATGAGCGCAGCCCCTACGCCGGCAGCCTGGTGTTCGCCGCCTTCTCCGGCAGCCACCAGGACGCCATCGCCAAGGGCATGACCTACCGGAAGGAGCACCACCAGCACCGGTGGGACTGCCCCTATATCCCCATCGACCCCCACGACATCAGCCGCACCTACGACGCGGACGTCATCCGCATCAACAGCCAGAGCGGCAAGGGCGGCATCGGCTTCCTGCTGCAGCAGAACTACGGCTATAACCCGCCGCCCCACATGCGGGAGCAGCTGGGCTACCGGGTCAAGGAGGTCAGCGACCACGACCACCGGGAACTCTCCGTCCAGGAGGTGCTGGAGGTGTTTGAGGACAACTACGTCAACAACGCGGCCCCGCTGAATGTCACTGCCGCCCACTACACACAGAACCAGGACGGGTCCATCTCTGCCAACCTGACTCTGCGCCGCGGCAGCCGGATGATCCAGTGCGGCGCCGCCGGAAACGGCCGCCTGGACGCGGTGGCCAATGCCATCGAGCAGGCAGCGGGCATGGACTTCACACTGATCCATTACAGCGAGCACGCACTGGACCCTGACACCGACAGCCGGGCCTGCAGCTACGTAGGGCTGAAGTGGCCAGATGGCAGAGAGACCTGGGGCTGCGGCACCCACACGGACATCATCGTGGCAGGCGTCCGGGCGCTGGTCAGTGCCATCAATAACCGGTAAACAGCGGGGGAGACCCCTGGACTTCATCACAGAGAACGGAGGCACAATACCCATGGGAATGACTATGACACAGAAAATCCTGGCTGCCCACTGCGGCCAGGAGCACGTCAAGGCGGGACAGCTGATCGAGGCGAACCTTGATATTGTCCTGGGCAACGACATCACCACTCCGGTGGCCATCAACGAGTTTGAAAAGGCGGGCTTTTGCGATGTTTTCGACAAGACCCGGGTGAACATCGTTCTGGATCACTTCGTCCCCAACAAGGACATCAAGAGCGCCCAGCAGTCCAAGCAGTGCCGGGAGTTCGCCTGCAGACACGGCATCGTCAACTTCTTCGACGTGGGCAAGATGGGCGTGGAGCACGCCCTCCTGCCGGAGCAGGGCATCGTCACCGCCGGGGACTGCATCATCGGCGCCGACAGCCACACCTGCACCTACGGCGCGGTGGGGGCCTTCTCCACCGGCGTGGGCTCCACGGATATGGCCGCCGGCATGGCCACCGGCAAGGCGTGGTTCAAGGTGCCCGCTGCCATCCGTGTGGAGCTGACCGGCAGTCTGCGGCGGCCTGTGTCCGGCAAGGACGTGATCTTGCACCTGATCGGACTCATCGGCGTCTCCGGCGCCCTCTACAAGAGCCTGGAGTTCATCGGCCCCGGCGTGCAGAGCCTAACTATGGAGGACCGGCTGTGCATCTGCAACATGGCTATCGAGGCCGGTGCCAAGAACGGCATCTTCCCGGTGGACGAGACCTGCGAGGCGTACCTGAAGGGCCGCAGCCGGCGGGAATGGAAGAAATACGAGGCAGATCCGGACGCAGAGTACGAGCGGACCATCACCATTGACCTGGACACCCTGGTGCCCACCGTCAGCTGGCCCCACCTGCCGGAGAACACCCACCCGGCCGGCGAGGGCAGGGACATCAAAATCGATCAGGTGGTCATCGGCTCCTGCACCAACGGCCGGATCGAGGACATGGAGGCCGCTTACAACATTTTGAAGGGCCGCCACATCGCCGACGGCGTCCGGGGCATCATCATTCCCGCCACCATGGAGGTGTACAGGACCTGCATCGAGCGGGGCTACACCACCGCCTTTGTCGACGCCGGGTGCATTGTCTCCACCCCCACCTGCGGGCCGTGTCTCGGCGGCTACATGGGCATTCTGGCGGAAGGGGAGCGGTGCGTCTCCACCACCAACCGCAACTTTGTGGGCCGCATGGGCCACGTGAACAGCGAGATTTATCTGGCCAGCCCCGCCACGGCGGCGGCCAGCGCCCTGACGGGCCACATCACCGATCCCAGGGAGGTTTGAACACCATGGAAGCAAGAGGTTCTGTATTCAAATACGGTGACAACATCGACACCGACGTCATCATCCCCGCCCGCTACCTGAACACCCAGAATGCCCGGGAGCTGGCGGACCACTGCATGGAGGACATTGACAAGACCTTCATCACCCGGGTGCAGGCGGGCGACATCATGGTGGGGGGCGAGAACTTCGGCTGCGGCTCCAGCCGGGAGCACGCGCCCCTGGCCATCAAGACCGCCGGCATCGCCTGCGTCATCGCCGCCAGCTTTGCCCGGATTTTCTACCGCAATGCCATCAACATCGGTCTGCCCATCCTGGAGTGCCCGTCAGCCAGCACTGCCATCCGGGAGGGGGACATGGTGTCTGTGAACTTTGACACCGGCGTCATCACCGACGAGACCACAGGCGAGACCTTCCAGGCGGAGCCCTTCCCGCCCTTCATCCAGAAGATCATTCGCTCCGGCGGCCTGATGGCCAGCATCCAGGCGCGGTAAGGAGGCGGCAGTATGGAGAAGAATATCGCGGTGATCTACGGCGACTGCGCCAGCCCGGAGATCGTCACCCAGGCCCTGCGGGTGCTGGACGCGGTGGCTGAGAAATTCGGCCACACCTTTACCTATACAAAAGTCCTGATGGGCGGCGAGGCCATCGACGCCTACGGGGACCCCCTGCCCCAGTCGGAACTGGACAAGTGCCTGCAAAGCGACAGCGTGCTGCTGGGAGCCATCGGCGGCCCCAAGTGGGAGGGCCTGCCCGGTGACAAGCGGGCGGAAAAGGGCCTCCTGCGGCTCCGGGCCGGCATGGGGCTTTACTCCAACAACCGCCCTGCCAAAATCTGGCCCCAGTTGGCGGACGCCTCGCCCCTGAAGCCCGCCATCGTGGAAAAAGGCATTGACTTTATTGTGGTGCGCGAGCTGATCGGCGGCGTCTACTTCGGGGAGCACAGGACCTACGAGGAAAACGGCGAGAAGGTTGCCGTGGACACCATGCCCTATTCCGAGCACGAGATCGAGCGGATCGGCCGCATCGGCTTTGAGACCGCTCGCAAGCGCCGGAAAAAGCTCACCTGCGTGGACAAGGCCAATGTGCTGGACACCAGCCGCCTGTGGCGGGAGGTGATGCACCGCCTGGCGGCGGAGTACCCGGACGTGGAATACCGGGAGATGTTCGTGGACAACTGCGCCATGCAGATCTGCAAGGATCCCGCCCAGTTCGACGTGATTGTCACGGAGAACATGTTCGGCGACATCCTGTCCGACGAGGCCAGCGAGATCACCGGCAGCATCGGCATGGTGCCCTCCTCCAGCCTGGGGGACGGCACCCGGGGGCTGTACGAGCCCATCCACGGCTCTGCCCCGGACATCGCCGGACAGGATATCATCAACCCCATCGCCTGCATCCTGTCCGCGGCCATGATGCTGCGGTACAGCTTCGATATGGCGGCGGAGGCAGACTGCATCGAAGCTGCGGTGAATCAGGTGCTGAACGACGGCATCCGCACCGCCGACATCTGGCGGCCCGGATGTGAGAAGGTGGGCTGCGCTGCCATGGGCGATGCCATCCTGGCCCGGCTGTAAGAAAGATGGAATATGCGGACGGCGTCGGGCCCGAAAAAGCCCGGCGCCGCTTTTTTCGTGGAGGCTGGAATTTACTTTGCCCACCGGATATGATATCATCCCATCAAGAGAACCAACCGACGGAGGCTCTGACAGCTGTCCGTCCCATCTTGGAAAAAGGAGTGCTGCATATATGAAGCTGCAATTTCTGGGCCATGCCTGCTTTCTGCTGGATGACGGCGTCCACAAAGTCCTGACGGACCCCTTCCTCACCGGGGCTGGCCGTCCTGAATGGGCAGAGAAGGTGGACCCGGACGTGATTTTTGTCACCCACGGCCATGGGGACCACGTAGGGGATGCAGCCGCCATCGCCAGACGTACCGGTGCGCCGGTCTGCTGCACAGCGGATCTGGCGGATGCGGTGTTTGTCCCTGCGGGGGTGGCATGCGTCGCCGGAAATCTGGGCGGCACGGTCCGCCTGTCCTTTGGCTGCGCCAAGTTTTTCCAGGCCCTCCACGGCGGCGGTGCGGCGGGCTGTCCTGCCTGCGGCTTCCTTTTTGAGATGGGGGGCAGGAAGATCTATCACGCCGGAGACACGGCCCTGATGACCGATATGACCCTGCTGGCAGACGAGGACATCGACGTGGCGCTGCTGCCCATCGGAGATTTCTACACCATGGGCCCGGCGGATGCCCTCCGGGCAGTGAAGCTGATCCGGCCCCGACTGACGGTCCCCATGCACTACAACACCTTCCAGGCCATCACCCAGGATCCGGAGGCATTCGCCGCCGCCTGCAAAGAGGCGGGATTTGCCGCCAAAGTCCTTCAGCCGGGGGAGGAGATGACCCTGTAAGCAGCCTGGGACGGGAGCGGGCGGAGCACCACAGCGGCTGCCCCGGCACGGGCGAATGAATCGCTTCCGTGCGAAGCCAACAGAGAGTTCTTGGGGGGACAGATCTGCCCGATCATGCAGGCGGCCAGTCAGGCGGTGCTGGAAGCATCGGCATTGAAATTGCTGGCGGAGACTTCACAGCGACTCCAAATCTTACAGGGCAATCGAAGCGAAATTTGATATATCCCTTGCTGGTAACCCGTTACGAACAATCCCTGGTATTTTCCGGCTGTAAAAACCTCCTGAAGCATTAGCCCTTCAGGAGGTTTTTACAGCTTGTGTTGACAGAAGAGATGCGGACATTGGAGCTCCGCACAGCAGGACGGTGCGTTTGCGCAGTACAAGCGTTTTGCCGCAGGCGGAACCTTGGCGGAGGCAGAATTCATTTCCGCCGAGCATTTGAATCGCCGAAGGGTTTCGCGGGCCATTGGCCTGCGAAACCCAAAAAGAAAGACACGACTTTCGTCGTGTCTTTCTTTTTGGTGACCCGTCGGGGATTCGAACCCCGGACCCACTGCTTAAAAGGCAGTTGCTCTGCCTGCTGAGCTAACGGATCACATGGTATTCTATTTCGGCCGTCCAATGCGGGCGGGCTGGAAAGTCTTGGCTGGGACGGCTGGACTCGAACCAGCGGATGAGGGAGTCAAAGTCCCTTGCCTTACCACTTGGCGACGCCCCAATGGAAAGGAAAACAGGGGACCGGGGTGACCCCGATCCCCTCTTTTGTGGGGTGGGAGATGGGACTCGAACCCACGACACCCGGAACCACAATCCGGTGCTCTAACCAACTGAGCTACACCCACCACATATCGAGATCCTAAACAGGATGCGTGCTGACCGACCGCCCCGGAAGGAGTTGGTACGCCAGAAGGGACTCGAACCCCTGGCCTACTGCTTAGAAGGCAGTTGCTCTATCCAGCTGAGCTACTGGCGCGAATTTGATTGGAGCAGGTGACGAGAATCGAACTCGCATCCCCAGCTTGGAAGGCTGGTGCCCTGACCATTGTGCTACACCTGCGTCTGCCCTCCGTGGAAATCGTCAGCTTAGATATATTACCATGGACAAGCCCATCTGTCAAGCGGAAACCCGCAATTTTTTTCTAAGATTGTCCTGTGCCACCAGCCAGCGCCAGCCAGGCGGTGAAAAGGCACCCTCCATCTGCGGCTCCGGACAGGGATAAGGGGCCGGCCAGCCGCTCCGGGTGCCACTGGACACCCCACACCGGCAGGGACTGGTGGATGACCGCCTCCACCGTGCCGTCTATGGCCCATTGGACCGCCCGCAGTCCCTGCCCCAGCCGGTCTGCCGCCTGATGATGGGCGCTGTTCACCACCAAGGTCTCTCCGAAAAGGTCCTGCAGGGGAGAGGGGGCTGTCCGTACCCGGTGGAGCCGGTCCCGACCCGCCGCCTGGCTGTGGCCGGGCAGGTCCTGGATCAGTGTGCCTCCGAAAAACACGTTCAGCACCTGCAGTCCCCGGCAAATTCCCAGAACAGGCTTTTTCTCCATAATGAACTGCTCCAGCAGGAACAGCTCTCCCGCGTCCCGCTCTGGCTCCAGCCCCCGGCTGGCGGTGTTTGCCTGGCCGTAGCGCCGGGGCTCCATATCGCCGCCGCCGGGCAACAACAGGGCGGCACACCGCACCGCATCCCGCAGATCCGGAGAGGCCAGGGGCCGTCCACCTGCTATCTCCAGCGCACGCTCGTAATTGATGTACTGGCCCGGCAGGCCCCAGAGAAACACTGTTGGACGCAAGGCGATCCCTCCTGTCAAATATCTCAGGCCCATTCTATCCGGGCAGCACGTCCAGAGTTCCGCCCGGTGGTTAAAAGCGGGGCGGAGAGAAACGAACGAAAAGTTAAAAGGTTTTCCTTGAAACTTTCCCGAAAATATGCCATAATAAAACCGCTTCCCGTCTCGCAGGACGGAACTGTACAGAGTGGCATCGAAGTGGTCACAACGAGCTTGACTTGAAATCGCTACGTCGGCGGGACGTGCTAACAGCCAAAAGGCTATGTCTCCCAAGGGCTTCCGGGCGCGGGTGTGAGCGGCGCTTCGGAAAAACGCTAACAAAATGCTCACAGTTATCCTGATTTGCGTTCTCACAACTAGATATGCAGCGGTATCGAAGTGGTCATAACGGGGCTGACTCGAAATCATGTAATCCATTCATAAAAATTGCATATTTTCACACGGAGACGTATCGAAGTGGTCGCAACGAGCTTGACTCGAAATCAAGTTGTCCGAAAGGGCACGTGGGTTCGAATCCCACCGTCTCCGCCAGGAAGTCCTTGAAGCGCAACGCTTTCAAGGACTTCTGTTTTTTCTCGAAGATTTCTCAATTCCCATCGTCAGCGGCAAAATGGTGCCCATGGTGCCGAGGTTTGTGGTGCCCAGCCAGTGAATGAGATATTCGGGATTTTCCTGCTGTGGTGCCCGAATGGTGCCCGTCACCTCAAAAGCGGCTTATAAAACGCTATATCAAAATACGTGAGTTCTCCACAGTTCGAGAGAACGCAAAAAGAGATGCGCAGCACTGCAGTGCTGCGGCAAGTGCGGAGATGTGCGCGATGCGTGAGCATCGCGCACATCTCCGCACTTCATGTTTTCAGACCAGAACCCAGTACCGCTTCATGATAGGTGTTCAGGACGACCAGCTTGCGCTCCATCCGTACATCCACATACTGCGCCGTGACGGCTTCCAGGTTGTTGGAGAGCTGGAGCTGAATGCCGATTCCCTTCAGGCTGTGCCCCAGGATCTGTCCGACCGTATAGAAGTCTCCGGTCAGCTGGTGCATATTCGTTGCTGCCGTATGCCGCAAATCGTGAAAACGGATATGGGGCATCTCTGCGTGACGCAGAAGCTGTCCAAAATTCGCGGAGATCCTCTCCCGGCGCTTGGGAGCGCCGTTTGGCTTTGCGAATACAAGGTCGTTGTCAAAGTACGGATTCCCTGACTGCTTTGCAAAACGCTTCTGTTCCTTCTGGAGTTCCAGATGCCGTTCAAAGTATGGCTTGACGAGCGGCGTAATAGGCAGCGTCCGCTCACTGGATTTTACAGGAGCCATCTCAGAAATCACGGTGGTGTTTGCAGGCGTATTGAATGGAAGCTGCTCCACAACGCCGAAGGTATTTTCAACCAGATCCACATTCCTCCACCGCAGTCCGATGATCTCGCTGAGGCGAAGTCCGTATAGACCACCGAGCACCACGATCAGCTCCCACTCCGTCCCCATGACAACGGCCAACAGCTGCCGCATCTGATCCACCGTGTAGGGATCTGGTGTCTTGCCCTGTTTCCCGAACTTCGTCAGAATATCTCTGGCCGGGTTGCTGCTGATGTAGTGATACCGGCGGGCGTGCTCCAGAGAGACCCCCATGATTCGGTGCGCGTATTTGACCGAGGACTGAGAGAGGCCCTTTTCAGCAAGTTGCCGGTACATATCGTCCAGCATGGCCGGAGAGAGCTGGTTCAGAAATACATCTCCGATATAGGGGAAGATGTGGTTCTTCATGTGGCTCCGGTAGCTGGCCTCTGTGCTGGGGCGGAGATTTGCAGAGCCATGCCGGTCGATCCATTCCGTCATGTACTCCTGCACAGTCGTTTTCCGCTGAACCGCAGAGGGCGGCGTGTATGCTGGGTTTGTCAGTTTCGCTTTCATCTCCGCTTCATGCTGTAAGGCGTCCTTCTTTGTCAGGAAGCCCTTGCGGGAATAGGTCTTGCTCTTTCCGCCGGACTTGTACTTGACATTCACATCGTACACAGTGCCGGCCTTTCCAGTGAGTTCTCCCGCGCTGTTGCGCTTATTTCTCACGGTTCGTTCTGTAACAGCCATACATTATTCCTCCTATTTCTTTTAGAGGCGGGCGGTGGTTTGC
>OOCT01000408.1_pt1 | contig 39817 bp, 38 predicted proteins | sample 1671851 | NCBI WGS metagenome assembly OOCT01 (sample SAMN06348199, study PRJEB24527) | human gut metagenome | biome: human gut; feature: ankylosing spondylitis patient; material: feces | host: Homo sapiens | place: China | collected 2015-10
CGACCTGCTGAATCAATCAATACGAAAACGGAGGTATTTTTTATGCGAGAACTCAAAAACACAAAAATCATTGCTGTAGATGCAGTGGAATACAGCCTGAAACAGGCGTTGCCACTTTTTCTTTCCGGACTGACTGCAGGCATGGTGCAAAGGGAGCCCCAAATCAGGGCGTCCTTTCCAGCACCTGAAAATTCACTGCCAGATAGTGATGTTGACTGGGATTTTCTTGGCGAATAACTGATTGGAGGTGAACACATGACGGACTTTCTGACAGCAGACACTAACCTGCCATCCTATATGATGTTTCCCCGTTTTCTTCTGGACATGGAAATAAACGAAACTGCCAAAATGCTTTATATTATCCTGCTCGATCGGGCAAGGCTTTCCCAGAAAAATGAGGGCTGGTCAGATATTGATGGTCATGTGTTCATTTACTTTACAATTGAAGCACTGGCAGAAGTTCTCCACAAAAGCCAGATGACGGTTAAAACTGCTCTGGCAGTACTGGAAAAACAGGAGCTTATCTTCCGAAAACGGCAGGGACCCGGACAGCCCAATCGGATTTATGTAAAACTCCCAAAAGAAACCATCCACTATACAGACAGATTTCTTTCCCTAAGACAGACAGAAAACTGTCCTATTGACAGACAGGATTCTTTCCCTGATACAGACAGAAAACTGTCTGGTAATAAGAAAGAGATAAAAAAGAACAATTTAGCAATAAGAGGGAGTAAGGATCCACTCTCACCCTATGGAAAATTTCAAAATGTTTTTCTGTCAGAGAAAGAGCTGGAAGATATCCGGCAGACAATCCCTGACTGGAAGGATTATATTGAACGCTTATCCGGTTATATGGCTTCTACCGGAAAGCAATATCAGAACCATGCAGCTACCATCATCAGTTGGGCAAGACAGGATCATCCTGCTTCCCGACAAAGAAATTACGAAAGTGAGGAATACGAAACACTATGACAAGATTTACAGAAAAAGCAACCGCTATAACACCAAGCAGAGAGCTTCAGCCTGATGAATATTTTAACGAAACAGACCACCTGATCTACTGTTCCAAATGCAATACGCCAAGACAATGCCGGCATGAATTACAGGGAAAGGTTCTTATTCCTTCCATCCGCTGTAAATGCCAGCAGGAAATCTTTGAGCAGGAAGAAGCCCAGAGAAAACTTCATGAAAAACAAATGGAAATAGAGCATCTTAAAACCAGCGGCTTACAGGACAAAGCACTCTATGACTACACTTTTGCCAGGGATAACGGCATCAATCCGGAAATAAAACTGGCACACAATTATGTAAGCAACTGGGAAGAGATGAAAGCAAACGCTTCCGGACTTCTCATCTGGGGTGATGTCGGTACTGGAAAATCTTTTTTTGCAGGCTGCATTGCCAATGCCCTTCTGGAAAAAGGCGTTCCTGTACTGATGACCAACTTTTCCCGGATTCTGAATACCCTTACCGGAATGCATTTTGAAGACAGAAACCAGTTCATCAACAGCTTAAACCGCTACAGTCTTCTGATTATTGATGATCTCGGAATTGAGCGGAACTCTGACTTTGCACTGGAACAGGTATTCAATGTGATCGACAGCCGTTACCGCAGTAAAAAGCCACTGATCATAACGACCAATCTCACTTTATCAGAGCTGAATAACGCCGCTGATATCGCACACAAACGAATTTATGACCGTATTCTGGAGAGATGTATTCCTGTCCGTATCAATAACCGGAATATTCGTCAGGACAATGCAACAGCTAATTTAAAACAGGCGAAAAAAATCCTGTTGAACAATCATGCTCCGAACCAGAATTGACTCGAAAAAGTATAACACAATGATTATTTTTCACTGACAGTGGTACTACTATCTTTCCTTATTTTTCACCAAGAACATGCCACTGTCAGTTATCTAAAACCATAGTACCAAACCAAAAGATTTTAAAACCAAAACTGCCCGGATACGGGCATAAAAAGGAGGTGCCAGGTATGGCAGATAAAAGAATCATGACACCGGAAGAAAAAGCACTTTTACAGGCAAGACACCGCCAGGAAGAAGCTGAAGCAAGAAATCGCAAAAAAGAACGTGATGCCAGAACACACCGATTAGTCCAGGAAGGAGCCATTCTGGAAAGTATTGTTCCCCATATTAAAGAAATGGATTTAGATTCCCTAAAACGGGAGCTGATGTGCCATACTTGTTCGTGAAGAGTTCAGTTGCCTTGAATTTATCATGAACAGGGACACGATCAACTGGATTCTGAAAAAACTGAATACAGGAGGTCGAACATGGAGCATTTACCAAAGAAAATCCATCACAACGGCATCAGCTATACGCTGGTGGGAGACTACTACATCCCCGATCTGAAGCTGCCGGAGGAAAGCCGCCCCATCGGGCGGTGGGGCCGGATGCACAAGGCATTTCTGCAAGAACACCGCCCCGGCCAGTACAATGAATTGCTTCTGTCGGGAAAACTCTGGACGTATCTTGCCGATCTGAACGAGCAGGCCGATGACCGGCTGGCGTGTATCATCTCGCAGATGCAGGCGGCGGAGGGTGTCACCGAGGAACTGAAAACCCGTGACCAGCTTGCCTGGGTTGGAGCCATGAACAGCATCCGCAGCCGGGCAGAGGAAATCATCCGGTCTGAGATGATTTTCGTTTGAAGGAGGTGGGGTGCATGATTCTGGAAGAAATGTATAACGGCAGGTTTTATCCTTGTGAAACGGTGGTCGCTGATTCCCCGGAGTACAAACGGGCGGTCAAAGCCTGTTCAGACCTGATGGAGACATTATCGGAGCGTCTGAGCAAGGAGGACTATAAACTGGTCGAGGAACTGCGAGAGCAGGTGTCGATAGCCCAGTGCGAGGAAAACGAAAGTCACTTCAAATACGGTTTTTCAGCTGGGCTACTTGTCCAGCAGGAGGCCCACGAACAGGTGCAGCGAGGCGAAAATAAATAGTCCCTGTTGTATAGCCTGAAAACATGAAAGCCATTCACTTTTTACGGTGGATGGCTTTTTTGTTACCTGCGTTTCTTACGTTTGGGCGCATAGTACGGCTGCGGCTTGGCCTTTCCCCTCATGTTGTTGGGATTTTTGAGCATCTTGGACAGGCTCAGTATCCGCAGGAAGGCTGAGAAATCCTCCGAGGAAATCTTCTCAAAGGGTATCTGCAACTTATCGCAGAATTCATGGATCAGCATTTCCACATCGCTGCCCTGCTGGACGGCCTGTTCAAATTGTTCCTTGACGTCCTCCAGCGTGGGCTGCAGGTCAGCGGTGGTCTTGTCTTTTAGATGTGCCTCCCGTATGTCCCGGACAATGCTGTCCAGGTCGTCATGCAGGACATGGCTGAAAAAGTCGCTCTCCTGTATCTGCCCCAGTTCCAGCGTCCTCATATAAAGGTCATTCTCTCCCGGCGCATGGCTGTTGATGACGGTCTGCCGGGTGGCTTCGAGGATCAGGTTCATCTGCTCCACCCGCATATCGGCAATCCGGTCAATGAAGATTTCCATATCGGTCATCAGCCGCTGGAAGTTCGGATGGGTAGCCAGTTCGCAGAGAAGCCGGTTGTTGATCCTGCCGCTGCTCAAAAGTTCCACCATATCGTCACTCAGATGCAGAGATTGAAGCTCTGTGTTTGGGTGATTTTTATTTTCGGACAGCCCCATCAAATAGTCGGCGGACACGCCGTAAAATTCTGCCAGCGTTGCAATCGCAAACGGGCTGATGTCCTTATAATCATCGCTTTCATATTTTCCCAGCGCCGATCTGGACAGGCCGGTCTGCTCCGCCAGCTGTTCCAGCGTCAGGTGCTTGTCCACCACCCGCAGGTCTTTGAGCCGCTCCGGGATTGACAGCTTTGTGTACATCCAATGCCCCCTCTCTCGTTATCATTTTTTCAGTGAATACACCCATTATAGCACGATTCCATAAGCGTGGAAATATGCGGATTTTGAGCGTTTTTCCAACGTCTTGGATATACGGGAGCAGCCCCCTTTTTTCGATAGAATGGTTCTTGCAGACAGGCACTGAACCTTGAAAATCGAATGACCGGCTGCAAGGGGTATGACCTCCGGGGAAGTGACGCCAGGACAGAAATCGAGCGCACCAAAGAGGCCGATACGCCGGGAGAAATTCCGGGCAGGAGCGGCTTGCAGGCAGACCGGCGGACAGAAACAAGTTTATCATGCGGGGCGCATGGCTCCGCAGCAAAGAAATGGAGGAATATCATTATGAAACTGAGCATGAAAGAAAAGAAGATTCTCTACGCTTTCGCCTGTCCCAGCCACCACAACACGGTGACACGGCTGAAATGGCTGACGGCCCTGACCATTGACCCGGAGGCCAAACGCTGGATGCTGGGGCTGGCCCGGAAGATGGAGACGGAGGTGGACGAAAGCTGGTACGAGGCTTTTTACCACCATCTGCGCATGGAGATGGACGAGTACCGCCGTCTCAAGCGCAGCCTGCGTGTGCTGAAATCTTACACCGATTATAAGGAGGATCTGTATGACGAAGCTGTCTAAGTATGAGAAAGAAACCATCATCAACTGGAACGAGGCGGAGAACCTTGCCAGCATCTATACCTTCAACGCCAGCTTGAAGCGCAGGCTGGCCGATTTCAGCCGGAAGTATCCGCTGCTGTGCCGGTTGGAGCGCAGCACGCCGGAGGGCAGCGTGACCTATGTGCTGGACAAGTCCCGGCTGTCGATCCGGCTGGTGCCGCCGTACAGCGAGGAACGGAAAGCCGCCGCCAGCGCCTACGCCAAAGAGCATGGCTTTCAGGTGGTGACGGCAGAAGAAAAAATCGCCTGAAATTGGGGCGATTGCGGCAAAAATGCCGGGTCTGCACCCGGCGTTTTGACCGTCAATCCCCGCAGGCGTATTCCGTATCCACTTCCCGCCGAAAGGCGTAAATGTGTGGATGCGGAGCCAGTGAAACTGGCGGAAACCGCTTCGGCGGTGGAAGCCAGCTTCGCCGGGCGGGAGTACAGAGGGCAGCCAGCCCTTTGTGCCTGGGTGCAGGGGTGGCAGCGCACTGCTGGGGTCAAGGGGCAAAGCCCATTGGCGGGGTGAGGGCAGCCGCCCCATCGGGTCAAGGGTGAAACGCCTTGCCCAGGGAAAGTTGATGCCTGCGTCAACTTGTACTGGGTATTACCTGACGCAGACTTTCGCAGGATTTGCGGCTTCGCCGCCCTTCCCCGGCCCCGGAACATCTTCGCAGGAAGGAGGGAAATTGTTTGAAACTGACACGACACAACGGGCGCTCCGGCAAGCATGGCACCTACAATCCCCGCCACAATGACCGCCGGTTCGATGTGGAGAACAGCGAACACATTGACGCCGAGCGGGCCAGACAGAACATCTACTGGGACTGCTACCGGGGCTTCACGACACACGAGTTCCGGGAGAACCCGGAGCAGCCGGATTTCAGCTTTGAGGAAATCGAGCGGATGTACTACTATGAGCTTTATTCTGACCATGTGGAGGCGCAGAACGCCCGGAATGAGAAAACCCGGCACACCGAGCGCAACCGCACTGTGGAGGACTTGCTGAAAAACAACAAGACCTGCCCGGAGGAAAGCATCTACCAGATCGGCACGCTGGGAGAATCCGTCTCGCCGGAAACGCTCTTTCGCATCGTCAACGAGTTTTATGAGGAATTCGAGCGCCGCTTCGGTTCCCATATCCACATCTTGGACTGGGCGCTCCATCTTGACGAGGGGACGCCCCACATCCATGAGCGCCATGTGTTCGACTGTGAGAACCGCTACGGGGAATTGTGTCCCCAGCAGGAGAAGGCGCTGGAAGAACTGGGCATCCCTCTCCCAAACTCGGACAAGCCAAAAGGCAGGCACAACAACCGGAAGCAGACCTTCGATGCGGTCTGCCGGACGATCCTGTTTGACATCACGAAGCGGCACGGGCTGCATCTGGATCAGGAGCCGTCCTACGGCGGGCGGGAGTATCTGGAAAAGCAGGACTATATCCTGATGAAGCAGAAGGAGCAGCTGGCGGCGCAGGAGCAGAAACTGGAAGAACTGACGCTCAAAATCGAGGACATGGAGACGCTGCTGGATGATGTTTCCGATGTGGCCTATGACAAGGCGGTGGAGGTGGTGACCGATACCGTCCGGCAGGAGACACACAAAGAAGATATTCGTCTGATTGAGGAAACGAAAAAATGGGTGCTTTCGCCGGAGCGGAAGGCCTCGCAGAAGGAGCGTGACTACGCTGCCGCCCGGCTGGATGGTGTTATTACCAAAATTAAGCGTGTCATGCAGAACGCCTTGGCAAAAATCCAGAAAACGCTTATGCAGCCGGAGGTCAAGAAGGCCGGTAAGGAGCAAATCAAGAAAAAAGCCAAAGAATCGATCAAGGATATTATGGCAAGAGCGAAGGCTGACGCTGACCGGGATAACCGGGAACGATGGGAACGGGAGGGGCGGATCGCTCCGAAAAAGCAACACGATATGGAGTTATGAGGTACCTGATTTCCTGCGGAAACGGGTACCTTTTTCTCTGTCTGGAGGTGAGAAAATCGAATGTATTTGAAGCGGTGAAGGAGTCTGTCACCACAAGGCAGGCTGCGGAAATTTATGGGGTTCCGGTAGGCCGAAATGGGATGGCCTGCTGTCCCTTCCACGATGACAAGCATCCCAGCATGAAGGTTGACCGCCGGTTCCACTGCTTCGGCTGTCAGGCGGACGGGGATGTGATTGATTTTACCGCCCGTCTGTTTGGCCTGAGCAATAAGGAGGCGGCGCTGAAGCTGGCGGAGGATTTCTCTGTCCACTATGACGCCAAAGGCCATGACCCGCCCCGCAGGAGGCCGGTCAAACGAAAAATCAGCGAGGAACTGCGCTACCGGCAGGCGGAGCAGAAATGTTTCCGGGTGCTGTGCGATTACCTGCATCTGTTGGAATGCTGGGAGAAGGAATATGCCCCGCAGACGCCCGATGAGGCATGGAACCCGCTGTTTGTGGAGGCCCTGCAAAAGAAATCGTACACCGAGTATCTGCTGGATATTCTCCTGTCCGGCAGCATGGAGGAACGGGCCTGCGTGGTCGCTGAGTATGGAAAAGAGGTGAGGAAGATTGAGCAGCGAATATCAGAGTTTACCGCCAGCCACCCGGCAGGCCGCCATGAGCGCAGCCGAAGCCTTAGCGCCGGAGCGGAGCGTTGACGAGGTGCGGGAAAGCCTGTCCGTCACTGAGAAGGGCCAGCCCGCCAACACCATCGGCAACTGCCGGGCGGTATTCTGCCATGATCCTCTCCTGCGTGGGGCAATCCGCCTGAACCTTTTGACTGACCGGGTGGACATTGTGCGGGATTTGGGCTGGCGCAGGAATACCAGCGCCCTGACGGATACGGACGTGAAGTATCTGCTTCTCTATTTTGAGCAGAACTACGGCCTGACCAGCGAGAAAAAGATGACGGCGGCTCTGTCTATCGTGGCGAACGAAAATTGCTACCATCCCATACAGGACGTGCTGAACGGCCTTGTCTGGGACGGGACGCCCCGTATTCGCTCCTGTCTCCATCACTTCTTAGGTGCGGACGAGAGCGACTATGTGGAAGAAATGCTGAAGCACTTCCTGCTGGGGGCAATCCGGCGTGTATTCCGCCCCGGCTCTAAATATGAGGAAATGCTCTGTCTGGTGGGCGGTCAGGGGGCTGGCAAGTCCAGCTTCTTCCGCCTGCTGGCAATCCGGGACGAGTGGTTCTCCGATGACCTGAAAAAACTGGACGATGACCGGGTTTACCTGAAGCTGCAAGGCCACTGGATTATTGAGATGTCGGAGATGCTGGCTACCAGCAGCGCCAAAAGCATTGAGGAAATCCGCTCTTTCATCAGCCGCCAGAAGGAAACCTACCGGACACCCTACGAGGCCCAGCCAAAAGACCGGCTGCGGCAGTGTGTATTCGGCGGTTCCTCCAACACGCTGGACTTTTTGCCCCTTGACCGGGCCGGGAACCGGCGCTTTCTGCCGATCATGATTTACCCGGAGAATGCAGAGGTTCACATTTTGGAGGACGAGGACGCCTCCAGAGCCTATCTTTTGCAGGTGTGGGCGGAGGCCATGACCATCTACCGCAGCGGGAAGTATTCCATGAAATTCAGCAAGTCCATCCAGCTCCAGCTGGTGGAGGTGCAGAAGGATTTCATGCCGGAGGACACCGAAGCCGGGCAGATACAGGGCTTTCTGGAACACTACACCGGCAGCATGGTCTGCTCCAAACAGCTTTTTAGGGAGGCGCTGGGCCGCACCTATGAGGAGCCGAAGCGGTGGCAGCTGCACAATATCAACGAGATCATGAACACGGTAGTGACGGGCTGGAAACCATTCTCCAATCCCCGGATGTTCGCCGGATATGGCAGACAGCGGGGCTGGGAACGGGACGTTTCCGGCAACGAACTGCCCGACAACGAAGATGGATTTGTGGAGCTGACCGAGGAAGAATGCCGCCAGCTGGAACTTCCGAAGGAGTGGATCGCCTGAAAATGGTGGTCTGTTGCCGGGATGGTTGCCACTTGGTTGCCGGGTTCGTTGCCGGGGATTTTCCGGTCTGGATACGGGAAAAGCCAGTATCTAAAGGATATTTTAATAGTTTATTTATCTCCGGCAACGAAAGCAACGAGATTTTTCAAGAAAATTCACAAAGTAAGATTTACAGGCCAGACGGTAGTTTACAGGTTTTTAGAGGTTCGTTGCCGGACTTCGTTGCCGGTGCTGCCGTCCGGCCTGTCTCTCTATGGAGGTAGCCTATGGAAAAAAGCAAACAGCAAAAAAATAAAGTCCGTTTTGTGGTGGTGCGGGAGTTCTCCGGGGAGAAGTCCATGCGGGAAGCCTTTGAGCAGCTCATTGAGCGCCAGACCTGCGAACACTTCGAGGAATGGTTGGAACGGCGGGAAATGGCCGAAAACGCTGCGTAAAAACGGTTGATTCAGGGACAGGGACATGGTACTATAATGGTATCGTGTCCCTGTTCATAGAAGGAGAACGCTATGAGCAGGAAAAAACAAGTCTATGAGAAAATCACCGCTCTCTACTGCCGCATCTCTCTGGATGACGGCGGCGACAATGAGAGCATGAGCATCAGCAACCAGAAAATCATGCTCCGAGACTTTGCTGAAAAGCATGGGATGTTCCAGTATGAGTATTATGTGGATGACGGCTATACGGGCCGCAACTTCAACCGCCCTGCCTTCCAGCGCATGATCGCTGACATTGAGACGGGGAAGATCGGCTGCGTGGTCACCAAAGACCTATCCAGACTGGGTAGGAATTATATCGAAGCTGGAAGCTATATCGAAATCTTTTTCCCCAAACACAATGTGCGCTATATCGCCATCACGGACGGCGTGGACAGCCTGACCCGTCAGGAGATGGACATCACGCCCTTTAAGAACATCCTGAACGATATGTACAGCCGGGATATTTCCAAAAAGGTGCTGGCGGGTATTACAACCCGCTCCCGGCAGGGGAAGTTCTGCGGAGGAACGCCGCCTTTCGGCCTGATGCGTGACCCGGAGGACAAAGGGCATCTTATCATTGACCCGGAGACAGCGCCAATCATCCGCAAAATCTATGACTATGCCCTGGACGGGCTGGGCTGCATGAGGATTTCCAAACGCCTGATGGAAGAAAAAATCCCCATCACCCATGTCAAAGCCAACACGGAGTTTGACGCAAACTACTATTCCTGGGGTGGGGCTAGAATCAGCCACATCCTGCGGAATCCATTCTATAAAGGCGCACATCTGGTCTTTCGGACACACCAGAAGGGCATCCGCTCCAACACCTATGACATTATCCCCCGTGACCAGTGGGAAGTGATCGAGGGGTGCCATGAGGCGATTGTGACGCCGGAGGAATGGGAACAGGTGCAGGAACTCATTGACCGCAGGCCGACCATTCAGGGGAATTCCTGTCCCTTTTACAACCTGTTCCACGGCCTTGTCTACTGCGCCACCTGCGGGAAGTCCATGCAGGTACGGTATGAGAAGGTAGGCCGAACCGGGAAGAACCGCTTCACCGGCGAGATGCGGGAGCCGATTGACAAGGCGTATTATATCTGCCAGACCTACAATCGTATGGGCTGCAAGGTCTGCTCCAGCCACAAGATCGAGGCCAGGGATTTATACAATCTGGTGTTGAAGGACATTCAGGAACTGGCGTTGCAGGCCATGAAGGACGCTGATGCGTTCTATCAACGGCTCAGCCGCCGGATGGAGCGCCGGTATCTGGTGGACGCTTCTCAGACAGAGAAGGAACGCCAACGGCTGGAAGCCCGAAATCAGGAGATTGATGGGATGTTCCTGAGCCTGTACACCGATAAGGCAAAAGGCATCCTGACCGAGCAGCGGTTTGTGAAGCTGACGGCGGCGCTGGAACAGGAGCAGGAATCCAACCAGAAACGCCTGCATGACCTGGCAATGATGCAGAGCCGGGCTGACGCTCAGGAGAGCGAAGTCCGCACTTTTATCAAGGAAATCCGGCGCTATGCCACCATTGAAGAACTGGACGAAGCGGTGCTGAACCGGCTCATCAGCCGGATTCTGATTGGTGAGGTCAAGAAGGTGGACGGTCAGAAGGTGCAGGAAGTCAGGATCGTTTATAACTTTGTCGGGGAAATCCCCGAGATTGCGGCATAAAGACAGCGAAGCCCTCCCCATGTCGGGGAGGGCTAATTATATACCAAATCACAAAACGGCAATTCCTTACAAATATGGGGAAGCTATATAAAACCCAAAAAAGAGTTGACAAAGGATATTCCTATATAGTATAATCCTAAATGAAATCAAATAAGGAGGTTTCTACAATGAACAAAATCAATATCAGCAATGCGCCTGCATACACTTCTCCCAATTCCATGACTCTGATCTGTACAGAGAAACCGGATGGCAGCACCAATCTTGCGACTCTGGCATTCTGGGCTTTTGCGTCCACCAATCCCGGAAAGATCATGTTCTCCCTGAACAAAGGGGCTTACAGTCTGGAACTGCTGGCTGAGAAGAAAGAAATTGTTCTCGCCATTCCCGGAGTTGAACTGACCGGCGCTCTGATTGGCTGTGGCACCTGCTCCGGACGTGATACAGATAAGGCTGCTAAGGTCGGTCTGACGATGCAGGAAGTGGAGGGCACAAATATCAAGGCTCCTGTTCCTTGCAAGCTGCTCATTCATGCGACTGTTGCCCAGACGATGGATGCGGACGATCATGTTGTCCACCTCTGCGATGTCAAGGGTGTTTACGGCGATGAAGATGTGGATGCTGTATTTGGCTGGAAAGGTTACGCTGAATTTGCGACTGCGCAGCAGAAATAAGAAAGGACAAGGCGGCTGTCTGCGGATAGCCGCCTTGCGGTTTGAGGTGGCAATATGAAAACGCAAGGCGGATTTTTGATAACCCGGATCAAACAGGTTGGAGGACGTGTTTTTGAACGCATATTGAGCGAAAAAAACATTGATGCTTTTAATGGCTCCCAGGGAAGGATTCTATATATTCTCTGGCAGAAGGATGGCGTTCCCATCAGTGAGCTGTCAAAGGAGACCGGTCTTGCCACGACTACGCTGACCAGTATGCTTGACCGCATGGAGGCGGCAAATCTGATTTATCGGGATCGCGGCGACAAAGACCGTAGAAAGATTCTCATTTTCCTTACAGAGGAAGCCAAAGGTCTGGAACAAGAATATAATGAAGTAACAGAAGAAATCAGCAACATTTACTATAAGGGATTTTCTGAGGAAGAAATCGAGCAGCTGGAAAACTATCTCCACCGCATCCTGAAAAATGTGGAGGGTGTTCTCTGATGAGCGTCTGCATTAAGGACAATATTCAAAACATGAATCTGGTCATCGGCTGTACCGTAGGCTGTTCCTACTGTTATGCCCGAAATAATGTAAAGCGTTACCATATGATCGATGACTTCAGCAAGCCGGAGTTTTTTCCGAAGAAGCTGCGACTGATGGAAAAGAAGCGCCCGCAGAATTTCCTGCTGACCGGTATGAGCGATTTAGCGGGTTGGCAACCGGAGTGGCGGGATAAGGTATTCGCAAAGATTCAGGAAAACCCGCAGCATCAATTCCTGTTTTTGTCAAAGCGCCCCGACCTACTGAATTTTGAGACAGACTTGGAAAACGCATGGTTTGGCGTCACTGTCACAAAGAAATCAGAGCTGTGGCGCATCGACACGCTGAAAGCAAATATACGGGCAAAGCACTATCACGTTACCTTTGAGCCGTTGTTTGACGATCCTGGTAAAGTGAATCTCGCCGGTATCGACTGGATCGTGGTGGGAACGATGACCGGGGCGCAAAGCAAAAAAATACGGACAGCCCCAGAATGGGCGTATTCCCTTGTGGAACAGGCTCATGCGCTCGGTATCCCTGCTTTTATGAAAGAAGATCTTGTCCCCATCGTGGGCGAGGCAAACATGGTACAGGAATTCCCGGAAGCATTCAATCAGGTGTTGGAGGCACAGAGAAAATGGCGCAAGTAGAGATGAACGGTATTCTTATTAAAGAGGTCGAGACAAAAAATATTATGACTAAATCCAGTCTGCCAGTGGGCGGTTATTCGGTTAATCCCTATGTGGGCTGCACCCATGCCTGTAAATATTGCTATGCGTCTTTTATGAAGCGGTTTACCGGACACAAAGAGGAATGGGGTAGGTTCCTTGATGTGAAGTGCTGGCCGGAGATTAAAAATCCAAAGAAATTTGCCGGACAACGTATCGTAATCGGCTCCGTGACGGACGGCTATAATCCGCAGGAGGAACAGTTCGGCAATACCAGAAAACTGCTGGAGCAGCTTCGAGGCAGCGGTTCAGACATTTTAATCTGCACCAAATCCGATCTTGTGGTGCGTGACATTGATTTACTAAAGGAGCTAGGACAGGTCACGGTATCGTGGTCAATCAATACGCTCGATGAGGATTTCAAAGAGGATATGGACAATGCTGTGAGCATCGAACGGCGGCTTGCAGCCATGAAACAGGTTTACGATGCAGGCATCCGTACCGTTTGTTTTGTTGCGCCGGTTTTTCCGGGCATCACCGATTTCGAGGCGATTTTTGAGCGGGTGAAGGATCAGTGCGACCTGTTCTGGCTGGAAAACCTGAACCTGCGAGGCGGTTTTAAGAAGACGATTATGGATTATATCGCAGAAAAACGTCCTGACCTTGTGTCGCTTTATGATGAAATCTATAACAAACACAACCGCAGCTATTTCAAGGCGTTGGAAGAAAAAGCCGAGGAGATGGCCAGGAAATATGACTGCCCCTTTGTTGACAATGAAATGCCCTATGGCAGAGTGCCGCAGGGACATCCGGTCATTGTAGATTATTTCTACCATGAAGAAGTCCGGGGGACAGAGAATACGGGAAAGCGAAACAAGTGACACATTTAACAATATGGCTTTAAGAGCATCGCTTCGGCGGTGCTTTTCTTATGCCCTTTTAGCGGCGATTTTATGGATACGCTGAAAGGCAAACAAATTATAGTTCGTATCACATATATCCCCTCTTCTTTTAATGGAGAGGGGATATTTTTTGCCCTTTTTTGAATTCATCACTTGACATTGTGGCAAAGATGATCCGGCTACGGGGAATGTAAACGCACAAGTTCTACTCCCGAAGGGCCCGAAGGGCGCACTTACTCACCACCTGATAAATCAGGCAGTGGTATCCCCTTCGGGGCTCGTGCGCTCTGCCGAGGGCTTTATCCGCTGTTGCAGGCAACATCGAAAGGAGGTGCCAGATATGGCAATTTATCATATGCAAGCCAAAGTCGTCAGCCGTGGTTCCGGTCGGTCTGCCGTTGCTGCTTCTGCTTATATGAGCTGTAGCCGCATGTACAATGATTATGACGGCATCCAGCATGACTATACCAGAAAGCAGGGGCTGATCTATCAGGAGGTGATGCTTCCTCCAATGGCTCCATTGGAATGGAATGACCGGGAACAACTCTGGAATGCTGTGGAAGAAACCGAAAAGACCAAAGACAGCCGACTTGCAAGAGAATTTGTTGTCGCACTCCCCGTTGAGTTGGATAAAGACAGCAATATTTCTCTTCTTCAAGATTTTATTAAAAAGAATTTTGTAGATATGGGGATGTGTGCTGATTTTGCCATTCACGATACAGATGGTCACAATCCCCATGCACACATTCTTCTTACTGTCCGACCATTAAATGAAAATGGAACATGGCAGTATAAAACAGAAAAAGAATATCTCTGTATCAAAGATGGGGAAGAAAAAGGGTTTACTGCTTCTGAATTTAAAACTGCTCAGAAACAGGGATGGGAAAAGCAATATCGCTATAAAGTTGGAAAAAAGAAAGAATATCTGACTTCCTCTGTTGCACAGGAAAAAGGATATGAACGGATTGATAAACCCCCCAAGAGCAGCCGATATGGCAGACAGAATCCTATTTCCCAACAATGGAACAGTGATGAACAACTTTGTATCTGTCGGGCAAACTGGGCAGATGCCGTAAATAAAATGCTTGCACGTAATCAGATAAATGCTACCATTGATCACCGCAGCTTTGCAGATCAGGGAATCACCGAACAGCCAACCATCCATGAAGGCTACATTGCCCAGAATATGGAAAAGAAAGGCATGATAGCAGACCGCTGTGAAATCAACCGTCAGATTCGTGCGGATAACAAAATGCTCCGAGAATTAAAAGCAAAGGTAGCAAAACTGGCTGAAGCTGTAGAAAAGTCTATTCCAATAATAGCTGAAACGTTAGAAGCGATCCGCAATCATATGATTTTTACACAGTATCATTTGCTCCACAATGAGATGCAAAAAGAAGTGATCCATGACTGGATGAATCATTTTAATCCAATACTGAATAAATACAACACCATTAAAAAGAAACTCAAAGCTAAAGTTACAGAGCGGAAAGAACTGAATGTGAAAAAAGAGAAAACCAGTATTTTGAATCCCATCCAGCATATAAAATTGAATCAGCAGCTTACCACTGTTACCGAAGAAATTGAAGAACTGAAATCAAGGAAAGAGCAGCTAATCTTCCAGGCACAATGCTCTACCGATAAAGATATGACAAATCTATCCAAGAAATATGACCAAATGAATAACAATCTTGATATCCTAGATTCTCAGGACATCTCGCTCAAAAAACAGCTTGAAAAAGATGCCGCCGCTTTCCGGGAAGAAAAATTTCATCCTGAACCAGAACAATATACCGAGTTACTGGATACCAGAATCCAGATACGTCCTGATTTCCGGGATAAGCTGATCGAGCAGCTCAAAGGTACTTTTGGTAAGTATTATGACTATCACCGTCGTGATATTGCAGCCGATGAGGTGGATTATCTCAATGTGGAAGACCCTGATGTTTTCTCCCATCGTGCATGGGAACTTAAATATCAGAGAGAACAGGAAATGCGGCGAAATCAGTCTGCTCGGACTAAGAAAAGGTCACATGATATGGAATTGTAATCATCTAAAGTATTGTCCTGGCACCATAAATGGTGCCGAGACAATGAATAATATTCACACATTATTATTTTAATATTCCAACTATTTACTTTTATTTGAAATCTAAGTCATAGTCTAGCATTTTCAATGCCTATACTATCAACATTCTTTTTCTTCGATTAAATAGACACTGTCTGCTAAAACAATCAAGCTACAACGATTTTACTGTTCAATCTTTTTCTGTATGAAATGTTCAATAACATTATTGAACATAATGTCATCAAATTTTTCTCCTGAAAATACGTTATCACAAATTTCTATTAACCAATCGACATCTTTGACCGGAAGCTTGTTCTTCAATAAACAAAGCATTTCCGTAATGTTGAGCTGAATATCTTGCGTTTGAGCTGCAAGATAACACGCATCTTCTGGTTCCGTCAACAACTCCACAGATTTAGAATATATCCATAGTTCTTCTGCAATATATCCTATTGGAAGTTCATCGACATCGGTGACTTTTTTTTCAGGCAAATCATATTTTTCACTAAAGCAGTCAAGCATTTGTGCTGTCACATTCACAGGATATGGAGGCACCAGTTTATCAAGCAATGAATGATTTTCTGATTCGATTGCCTTCTTGACGTCAACGAGCATCCGTCGAGGGAACTGTAAAGCAGTAGAATCTATTTCTTTGGACTCGTTTGCAGATAATATGACTAGGTAATCAAAGGGAGCATCAGCAAATGCGATACAGCCCAGAAGCCATTCGGTTAAATTGCTTTCCGATGCCATATCAAAATTACCAACTATGATGGGATAATAGCTCAACATGTCAATGGTGTAAATCTGATCAGGAAAATGAATCGAATACTTTGATTCTAATTCCGACAATCCGTCTTCTACTATCTTTCTCTCATCCCGACAATGCCCGTCATACCAATTGCTAATTTGATATTTATTAAAATACTTATTTGGCGAATGTGTCTGGTAGTAGCTACAGCACATTATTAGTCGCTCTATGTTTTGTGTTTCCATAACACAAAGAGTCAACTGTCTTTCCTGAAAGCTAAAATCAATTGCAATTTCTGCAAAGTAATTCTGCATTGTCACAAGAGCACTTTGAGCTATTGTGAGGTTAACCATAGCCAATCTTTGTTTTTGTTCATTCTTAATGAGGAACCCTGCAAACTGATTCATAAAGTTTTGTATGCTTTGAAAGTATTTACTCTTTATTTTTCCTAACCTCTCGGGCACTGTAGCTTTTTCTTCAAAAGGACGATCTTCTTTAGGATATCGCTTTTCACCAGTAGTAATTAGGGCAAATTCTTCACGAAGTTGATCTACCTCCCCGGCCAAACTCCCTAATGGTTTTCCGCCAAGGAGTTTGTAAATACAGGCACAGCACTTATCTGCAAGCAAACATATATGTTCTCTCACATCAAACCAGTAATTTAACCATTCTGTCGCGGTATCAAATTCGTAATTGCTCATAATGGTCTTGTTCCATAGCGACGTAAGATTCTGATGGAACATGATTACAATATTTTTAATGGGCATTTCTTTATGTGCATCGTCGGGAACAGGATAAGCCGAGAGCAAATCAACTGTCGGCTTGAGAGCATCCGCGCAATACAAATCAAAAATAGGCAAGGCTTTACAAAGGAATTTCAGCCTTGAGACGCTCTGCTCATTTCCCGTTTTAATATTGTGCAATCGAAGGATATATTCAATGTGAATCGCTTTTTTTTCGGAATCAATAAATACCCTATGTGATCTGGTCCACTGCTTAAGGTACGTAAGAATACTCTTAAGATTTCGTTCCACAAATTCCATATATTTCTCTCTGTTCCCGCAGTAGGAGAGATACATCAGCGTAGAAACGCACTCCAGCGTCAATTTTTCTGGCTTGCTCCAAAGATCGTCCAGAGAAAATCCGGCCGATACATTCCACTCTGGATTGATGTTATAGATCCACTCAGAAATGGAGGTATAGGACGTGATGTCCTTTATTCCGTCAAAACGAAAGGTGCGCATTTTCCTATATAAACAATCGCAGAAAATATAGACATACGTTTCCTGCAAACAGCAGGTGGGAATACGCTCCCGTAATCGGCAAAGATATTCTATATTCTTATTATCCGGAAATGTTTCCCGCATTTTGTCCAGCGTATCCATCGACACACCGAAATCCTCGAATACAGCAAAGGGGCACATTTCGGTCGATAGAAGAAAAAGACCGCCGTGGGCATCTGCATCGTCAAACGCAGCCCGGTTAGAAAGGAAATACTGCATCACACTCCCTGAAAAAAGCCCCTGTATTGCAGAAGTATAGTTTGAAAGGTCTTTTTCATCCCATAGACTCTCGACCGCATCGCGGAAAAACGTTTCTTTGTTCAGGGTAAACTCCGGCAGATGAGAAAACAGTATCGATAGGTCCGCTTTGTCCGCCATTTTCATAACTGAAATGGCGGTATTGTCAATTGGCAGGAATTCATGCAGCCTCTTAACAACGTGCTTTGACCGAATGGGATGTAGCCCCTCAATATACCCACTCTCTTCATTTACATGCACAAGGAACTCCGATTCCATACCTTTTAAAAGCTCCCCAAAATCCGAGCCAGAGTCTTCTGATTGACTCGCAGAAAGTTTGATAGCAGAAAGCCTGACTCCGCAAAGATCTGCAAAACATACTTTGCGTAAGATTTCACATTTTGCTTTGCCAGAAGATGATTGTCCTATTTCGGATATTTGTGAGGCTATTCTTTCTGATAACATCTCACCATGAGTAAGCAAGTAGACATACTCTATAAGTAGTTGCCTTTCTGCAATCTTATTCCATGCTCTTTGCCAGCTTGTTATGCTTGGGTGAAGTTGCTTAGCCTCTCTGAATAGATTGAATATCTCTATTGCTTCCTTTTCTTCTAAAACCGGCTTAATTACTTTCAAAGACTGGATATTGCTCAAGTCACCACTATAATTATACCAATCCATCTCTCGCGATGTGATGAGCAACTTATAATGACAATGCAATTCGGATTGTAAGAGCTGAACAAGATAATTCCATTTGCTGAGATGGTTATCCAGATTGTCAATTAAGATAAGAATCTTTTCACCAAGCTGAATTCTTGCTTTGAAATATTGGACAATATTCCCAATTTCTTTTATCTCATCACACCATAGTAACTGATATGGTATATATTCATTTTGGAGAATATAAGCTGCCCGCAAAGCCAGCGTGGTTTTTCCTTGCCCACTAGAAGCTTTAATTACAGTAACCATGTTTTCGCAAATAGAATTAATAACATCTTTTTCTAAACTCGGTCGTTTGATTGGAAACCCACTTACTATATCTGCTGGTGTTGCTTTTTTCCCTTCGTAAAAACTACACCCTTCATCAATGCTAGGCTTAGAGTAGTCCAGTTTACGAATCCAACTATGAGCTGGATTTTGAGGACCCTTACTGATATCTATTTTGACAGATTGGATTTTGGAATCTAATTCTGCTTTTGTCACATAGGCCCGCTGCTCCATTTTTTCAAAGCAAAGAATTTTTATGCTATTTGCAAATAATGAAACATTGTCTGTGTTAATCTCATAAATTCTAATTAAGGTTTTTTCAATTTCAGTAGCAAGTATAGATTTTTCAATCTTCTCAAATGACAGATGTGAAATAAATTTATCGAAATCATAAACAGACCAATTCCAAGAAGGATTGTTTTTCTTGATATTTGAAATCACGCCAGCCCAATGGGTGCGTGATTTTTCGTCTAACTTAGATGCAAATATCTTACTTAGATGGCCTTTTGCAACAGGGAAATCGTAAACAAGCTTAAAAAATCTATTTTGATCCAGCAAATATGCTTCAAGAAAATTTTTGAGCACATCAGTTAAAAAGCTGGCATCCTGTTTGTTGACAGAATATTTCAACTGTATATGAGTAATATCATTACTACCATTTTTCTGCATGATACAATCAATATCTTCAATCCCCTCAAGCTGGAAAAAATTGCTTGGATTTGATGACGAAAGAATTAAATAACACGAATACAAAAATTGATATGAATACCCCCTGAGTGCAATTTGTCCGCCATCCCTAGAAATACTTAATTCCTGAATATTTGCTTTTGGAGCTGTAATCTTTTTGTTTTTCTTCTTTGTGCTTTTTCCCATATTTTTCCTTTCGTTCTCTTATTACATCTACACGTGCTCTAATCTGTACTTATCAAATTTTCCAATTCAGAATATCGAACGATTCTATTTCTATTAGGAAGTTTAATGGCATTCATCAATTCCATTTCCTTGTAATGAATAAAACATTTTAGATACTATAATAAAAAAATCCCGTTGCTTTAATAATACCATCTTCTTAACCCATTTTCTATATAATCTCTTCCAAACAGCGAAAAGCTCCCGAAGGAGCTTTCCATTACCTTAAATATACACTAATTCTTTTAACACAATCTCTTCTGCAGCATTCCGGATATTGTTTACCGCTCTGACCCATTCCATCTGATCACGAGCTTTCAATTCTTCCGTAATGCCCTGCTGCTCCATCATCTGACGTACCAGAATATCCATTCTCTCCTGTGCTTCATCGTCCACAAGATTCAGATGTTCCACCAGTCTGTCTTCCAGCATATACAGTGAATACATTGCCGGACGATGCTCTTTCAGATATGTTTTCCGCATCATTCCATATTTCCCATAATGCGGTTCTTCATCTGTACTGACAAGATTCGAATAGTAAATTCCGTCTGCGCCAAGTGTGTAGGTTCCACCCATTTTTTCAAATGTGCTTTTCATGTGTTATTCCTCCTTGAAATCAGCGATGTCCTTAAATCATCGCAAAATATTTCAGGGCAGCCTTGATAGCATCTTCTTTCTCTTTCGGGCATTGTGGAACTCTTGCATTTTCTGATTTTGGAAGATTATAGTTTTCTCCCACTTCAATTCCACATTTGCGTTTTACCTGAGAAATATATAAACTTGAAACCTTCAAGCCAAATTCTTTCAGCACATAATCTTTGATTTCCTGATAGGTTGCTTTCAACTCGGCACTGGTGGCATCCAGCTCGTCCAGGTCTAAGTCGATCTCTATCGTGTCATCTGGTTTTTGTTGGGACAAAAGAACAACCGTCTCTACATGAAACGTCGAAGGAAACATATCGACACAACAGATCTTTTTCACTTCATATCCTCTCGCCTGTAAAACTTCCAGATCTCTTACCAGACTGGTCGGCTTGCAGGAAATATAAACCATCTGAGGCACATTGTAACGAATGATTTTTTCCAAAGCTTTTGGATTGATTCCGTCCCTTGGCGGATCAAGTACAATATAATCCGGCTTTTCTTCAATGCTGTCAATGACTTTGAGTACATCCCCTGCGATAAACTCGCAGTTATGTAAACCATTTAACTGTGCATTCTCTTTGGCAGCTTCCACTGCTTCCTCAATGATCTCCACACCGATCACTTTTTTAGCTACCGGAGAAAGCATCTGTGCGATCGTTCCAGTTCCGGAATACAGATCAAATACAATTTTACCATGTTCCGCAATATCTGCGTCTGTTCCGCTTGGAAGTGCATCTCCGATAAACTCTCTGGCAGTCTGATATAGCACCTCTGCACCCAGGGAATTTGTCTGGAAAAAGGAAAATGGTGTAATCTTAAAGCGAAGCCCTAACAATTCCTCGTAAAAGAAATCCTGTCCATATAAAACATCCGTGCCTTCATTCGTCACGGTATCTGCCACATTGTCATTTCTCGTATGCAGAATACCTGTCATGATACCTTTGTAATCTGCTGCAAGAAGAGCAGCTTTCCAGCCCTCTAATAATTCCTCTTCCGTTCCTGCAAATGCGTTTTCCTGTGCATTGTTCAACGTACTTTCAACTTCATCCATCTGTGCTGCGGCAATTCCCGGAAAATCCGTCTGCGTTGTAGTCACCAGATCTACTAATATTTCCCCTGTTTTGACTGCCTTACGGACAAGCAGATGTCTCAAATATCCGGTGTGACGCAGTTTATGGTAATAGGTGATATTTTTTTCACGAAAATAAGCAAGTGTGACAGACAGGATCTTTCTGAAATCCTCATCCACGATCTGGCAGTTTTCCACCGTCACAATATCATAAAAGCTTCCACGCTTATGCATGCCAAGTGCTAACGGTCCATCCTTAAATTCATCCCCAAAGGAAAATTCCATTTTATTGCGGTATCCGGTCTGCCTTGGACTTTCCTTGATTCCCAGAAACTGGTAATCCCGGTTTTCCTGATCGATCACATCATCCATTAATTTTTTTACCTGTTCTGCTTTCATCTCAAGCTGCCTGTCGTATGGAAGTGTCTGATAAGTACATCCTCCACATTCCCCGGCATGGACACATCCTGTTTTGTCCCCTTCCAGCGGTGACTTTTCCAATACCTCTAAAAGTCTGCCCTCTGCCTTTCCTTTGCGGATTTTATTGATGGAAGCAGACACTTTCTGTCCCGGTATCGTATTTTTTACAATAACCTGTCTGCCATCCTCTGTTCTGATAATTCCCTTATTTGGAAAGTCTACGCGCTCGATCACGCCTTCTATGATTTGTCCTTTTTTCATAAATTCCTCGCATTTTTATTTCATCAACTATAAAATTGTCCATGATTCCATTGACATTTTATTAACTTCACAGTTTTCTATTTCTTTTATCTGTTACACAAGAAAAAAGGGCTGCATCCGCAGCCCTCCAGATTATTTTTATTCTTCTTCTTTTTTCTCTGCTGGTTTTGCCGGCTCTTCTTCGTCCTCTTCATCTTCGAAGAAATCGTCTTCATAATCATCTTCAAAATCGTCTTCAAAATCTTCCAAATAATCTGGTGTAAAGAAACGATATACGCCATATACTGCTGCTGCAACTGCTGCAATAATACCGATGATTGCAAAAATCCATACAACCTTTGATGTTTTCTTTTCTTCTGCTTCTTTTTTGTTTAATAATTCATTCAACTTTGTCATATTGATCAGATCCTCTTTCTTATTGAGTAAGTCGTTTAACTTTGTCGCATTGATGAAATCTTCCACCTTGTTCATAGTGTTCCGCTCCTTCTCTTATTTATACTTTTATAGGATATGCAAAACCTAAACGCAATACACACCAGAAAAATCTATGTGCACTGCTCATTGCTTACGCCCATTATACCATATCCTTTACTTTTCGAATATAAAAAATTTATATTTTTCAAAAATTTTATATATTTTTTAGAGTTTCGGATACACAAACGTCCCTGCTCCCAAATAGAATCAGATACGCTTTAATTTTGCAAAAGAGGCAAACATTTTTTTCACACCATATCCTTCGAAATCCACGGTCACCTCGTAATCTCTTCCGCCATCCATGATGTTTTTCACAACTCCTCTGCCAAACTTGATATGCGATACGGTGTCCCCGACACCATAGTCAAGCTCTGACTTTACAACACCCTTTGTGACAAGTGCCTTTGCCTGCATACTCTGTCCGGAAGGCTGCTGGCGCAGTGTTGTTCTTTTCGGTCTTGCTGTTGTCTGGTTCTGTAAAAAAGATGGGAAACTGCTCTCTTTTCCAAAAGAAGATTCTCTTGCAGATGCCGGCTTTCTCAGTTCACTGTCCAACAGTTCAGACGGAATCTCCCGAACAAACCGCGATACTTTATTATATTGCGTTTCGCCACGAATCATACGTTGTCTTGCACAGGTAATTGTAAGTTCTTCTTTGGCTCTCGTGATCCCCACATAAGCCAGGCGTCGCTCCTCTTCTAGATCCTCAGAAGAACTGTCCGAAGTGATGGACATATAACTTGGGAACAATCCATCCTCCATTCCGGCAAGGTAAACTTTCGGGAACTCCAGACCTTTTGCACTATGTAATGTCATTAAAACAACATAATCACTGCCCTCATCGAGACTGTCGATGTCTGCAACCAGTGCCACTTCCTCTAAAAAACCACTGAGTGTCGGATGTTCCTCGCCTTCCTCGTAAGCAACCACTTTGCTGATCAGCTCATCGATATTCTCAATACGCGCCTTTGCCTCCTCGGTATCTTCCGCTTCCAATTCTTTCACATATCCAGTTTCGTCTATAATCTCCTGCAAAAGTTCAGAAACGCTGATAATCTCTACTTTACTGCGCATCACCTGAATAAAATTCACAAATGGCTTGATCTTTGCAGCACTCTTGCCGAGTGTCGGAATATCGTCTGCCATTTTCAATGCATTATAAAAACTGATGTCTGCCGCAGCCGCATAATCTGCCACACGGTTTAAGGTTGTTGCACCGATTCCACGTTTTGGCACGTTGATGATCCTGCGGACAGCAAGATCATCTCTTGCATTATCGATCGTTTTCAAATAGGCAAGCAGGTCTTTGATCTCTTTTCTTGCATAGAAGTTCACGCCGCCGACAATCTTATATGGAATATTGGATACGATAAATTTTTCCTCAAAAAGACGGGACTGTGCGTTTGTGCGGTAGAGAACAGCGCAGTCACCGTAATGATATCTGCCGTCCTTCACACAGGCATTGATGTCCTTTGCGACATACTCTGCCTCTTCATAGCCTGTCTCAAACTGCTTGAAACCGATCTTTTTCCCCTCTTCATTGTCTGTCCAGAGTGTCTTTCTTTTTCGTCCCATATTGTTGGAGATCACTCCGTTTGCAGCATTTAAAATATTCTGCGTAGAACGGTAATTCTGTTCCAGTTTTATCGTCACTGCCTCCGGAAAATGTTTTTCAAAGTTCAGGATATTATAAATATTCGCACCGCGGAACTTATAGATAGACTGGTCATCATCACCAACGACACACAGGTTCTTATACTTTCTGGCAAGAATACTGATCAGTTCAAACTGTGCCGTATTCGTATCCTGATACTCGTCCACCATAATATAGCGGAAGCGTTCCTGATAGTAGTCTAACACCTGATCATCCGTTTTAAACAATTCAACCGTCTTTACGATCAGATCGTCAAAATCAAGTGCATTATTCCGCCGCAGTGCATCCTGATACTCTCTGTAGATCTCTGCCTGTTTCCGTTTCGCAAAATCCCCGGAAGCAGCCGCACGGAGAGAAAATTCCTGTGGATCTACCAGTTCATCTTTTGCTTTGGAAATCGCAGCAAGCAGACTTCGCTCTTTGTAAATCTTAGTATCCACATTCAGACGTTTACAGATATCCTTCATCAGTGTCTTCTGATCATCGGAATCATAGATTGTAAAATTAGTGTCAAACCCGATGCGGTCAATATGACGTCTTAAAATGCGCACACAGGTAGAATGGAACGTTGATACCCAGATGCTCTCAGAGCCATATCCCACAAGCTGGTCGATCCTCTCACGCATCTCACCTGCTGCTTTGTTCGTAAAGGTGATCGCCATAATATTGTATGGATTCACGCCCTTTTCTTCGATCAGATAAGCGGTTCGATGTGTCAGAACCCTCGTTTTTCCGGAACCTGCACCCGCCAAGATCAAAACCGGTCCCTCCGTGTGAAATACCGCTTCTCTCTGCTGTTCGTTCAATGTATCATAAATGCTCATAGACATCTCCATTTCCGTTGTTGTTTGTAATATTCAATCCCTTTTTTATTACAATATCATATTCCCATCTATTGTAACACATTATCCCTGCTTATGAACAGTAAAATCGAACATATTTTCTTTTTTTAACAATAAAAAATAACCGTCCAGCTCCTGAGAAAAGTTGACGGTTATTTTAACATTGATTTTTCGCCGGAGTAGATAGCTCACACCTATCTATCGGCTTTCCTGTTAAGTGCATTATATGACAAACATATATTTTTGTCAAATACACCCGTCTCTTTTTTTGCTTTTGCGTCAGAAAAAATCTACGACCGTCCACATTCAAATTCATACAATTAAATTCAATTGTATCTTGTCATCTAGTTTTCAATACTATATAATCTGATGTAGAGAATACGATTGAACTAGTAAGAGTAAAAGCAGGTAAAAAAATGAATACAAAACAATTTTTAAGTGATATATTAGATGAATTTAACAAAATCGACTATGTAAAACCGGAAGATATCCCGAATATCGATCTTTACATGGATCAGGTGACAACATTTATGGATTCCCAGCTTGCCACATCCAAGCGGCATGAGGACGATAAGATCCTGACTAAGACCATGATCAACAATTATGCAAAAAACGATCTTCTTCCTCCACCTGAAAAGAAAAAATATTCCAAAGAACATGTGCTGACTTTGATCTTTATCTACTATTTTAAAAGTATCTTAAGCATCAGTGACATCCAGAGTATCTTAAATCCGATCACGGACAGATATTTTGGAAAAGGCAGCTCCGAGATGAGTCTTGAGGATATCTATAAAGAAGTGTTCGGTCTGGAGCATCAGGAAACCTTAAATATCATGAAAGACCTTGCAAAGAAGTTTAACACCTCCATGAAAACTTTTGAGGGCATGGAAGGTGAGGATGCAGAGCTTTTACGGACATTCAGTTTTATCTGCATGTTAAGCTATGATGTCTACCTGAAAAAAACAATTATCGAACGCATTGTCGATCAGATGCTGCACGAAGAAAAAGATCCTTCCAAAAAAGAAAAATAAAACCCGGTGCTGAATGGAACACTGTCTATACCAGACATGATCCGTGCAGCTCCGGGTTTTTCTTTTTTTCCGGGTTTTTCTATTCTGTTTTACGCTTCGTTTGTCTCTGATGCAGCCATTCTGGCAAATACCATGTCATATCCGTCATTCCCATAATTCAAAGAACGGTTTACACGGCTGATGGTCGCTGTGGAAGCACCTGTTTTCTCTGCAATATCAAGATATGTTTTCTGGTCGCGCAGCATCTTGGCAACCTCAAATCGCTGTGATAAGGAAAGCAGTTCATTCACAGTGCAGACATCTTCAAAAAAAGTATAACATTCTTCTCTGTTTTCCAGGCTTAAAATCGCATCAAAAAGATGGTCTACTGCCTCGGTCCTTAGTTTCTTGCTCATTTTACTTTCTCCTTCTCATAAATCAAAATGATATCATCTCTTACTATAATCAGAAACTTCCAATCTACTCACATTTTATCATAGTAAAGTTTTAAAGTAAATATCTGTTTTACACACTAAAGTGTTACAGATGCAAATTCTATAATAGTCGAATCCAGTTAAAAAAGCAACACTTATTTTCATATTAACTATAACTTTAATTTATACCTGATGGTATCCTGTTATTCTCCCAGAAAAACAGCCAGAAAAGCAGTCAGACGCTCCATCTCCTGCTGGGTTCCGATGCTGATACGCAGATAATTGCTAATTCTCGGCTTGGAAAAATAGCGCACGAAAATGTTATGCTTCCGGAGTGCTTCAAATATTTCTTTTGCAGGAACTCTTTCATGTGTTGCAAAAATAAAGTTGCTCATGGAATCCCCAAAAGAAAATCCAAGTTTTTTCAGTTCGCACTTCGTCCATTCCCTTGTAGCGATGACTTTTGCACAGGTTTCCTCAAAATACTCCCTGTCCTTTATTGCCTGCACGCCAAGCGAAAGCGCTGTCTGATTGAGCGTGTAGGAATTGAAAGAATATTTCACATCATTGATATACCGGATCAGCTTTTCATTTCCCATCGCAAAGCCAAGCCGCATACCTGCCAGGGAACGCGATTTTGAAAAGGTCTGTACCACGAGAAGATTGTCATATTTTTCGATCAAAGGCAGCGCAGACTCCCCGCCAAAATCAATGTATGCCTCATCCACAACTACGATCACATTGCGGTTGTGTGCAATGATATCCTCGATCTCTGAAAGCGGCATGAGGATTCCGGTCGGTGCATTCGGATTTGGGAACACCACGCCGCCGTTTTCCCCATAATAGTCCTCTTTTTTGATCTGGAAATCATCATCCAACGCTTTTGTCTCAAATGGGATTCGAAGCATATTTGCCCACACATCATAAAAAGAATAGGTGATATCCGGAAACAGGATCGGCTTTTTGCTGTTAAAAAATGTCATAAATATCATGGCAAGCACATCATCCGAACCGACACCGGTAAACACCTGACTGCTCCTGATTCCATAATAATCTGCGATCGCATCGACTAACACTTTACAGGTCGGTTCCGGATAAAGTCTCAATTTGTCCGTATCAAAGTTCTTCAAAGCCTCTACTACGCCCGGTGCAGGCGGATATGGGTTTTCGTTGGTATTCAATTTGATCATGTCCGGCTGGTTTGGCTGCTCTCCCGGAACATACGGTTCCACTGTCCTTACATATTCTTCCCAGTTACTCATAAATTTTACTCTCTCCACTCTCTCGATTTTCCTGATATATTTCACAAATTCATTACAATCTGCTCATTTTATTCTGTATACAATCCGTAATCTTCTGCCAGTTTTTCAAACGCAGTCAGGGCATTTTTCACCGTCTCATGGGAAACACAGTAAGCAAGACGGACATAGCCTGCACATCCGAATGCGCTGCCCTTTACCATGATGATATTGTATTTTTTACCTGCTGCAACAAATTTTTCTTCGTCTGCATCCGGAGATTTTACCCACATATAAAACGCGCCTTCCGGTTTGATGCAGTGAAAACCGAGTTTTTGCAGTCCTTCGTATAACATCTTTCTGTTTTCATCATAAAATACCAGATTCGTTTTCTCATCCAGACATTTTGCAACTGCTTTCTGAAGCAGGGATGGCGCATTCACAAAGCCGAGGGTACGGTTGGATACAACAATACCGTCAATGACCTGATCTGCATTCTCCACCTCATCCGGAACAACCACATATCCGATACGTTCACCCGGAAGGGAAAGTGATTTGCTGAAGGAATAACCCACAATGGTATTCCGGTAATACTTTGTGAGGAAATCCTCCTGATTTCCATCGTAGACAAGTTCACGGTAAGGCTCATCGGAAATCAGATAAATTTCGTGACCAATCTCTTTTTCCTTCTTTTCCAGAATCCCAGCCATCTTCTTCATGGTTTCTTCATGATAGATCACACCGGTCGGATTGTTTGGCGTGTTCACGATCACTGCCTTGGTCTTTTCATTGACCGCTTTTTCCAAAGCAGCCAGATCCGGCTGGAATGTTTCAAAATCCGGCGCTACCTCCACGACTGCCGCATCAAAATTGGCTGCATAACTCTTGTACTCTCCGAAATATGGGGCAAACACGATCACCTCGTCACCCGGATCTAAGATTGTTTTAAAAATAATGTTCAATCCTCCCGCTGCTCCCACTGTCATCACAATATTATGGGAAGTAAATGCAGTTCCAAAACGCTTGTTTAAGTTCTCTGCAACCGCCTGACGGACATCCGGGTAACCGGCATTGTCCATATATCCATGTAAAACCAGCGGATCGGTCTCATCCACCAGTTGCTTAATTGCCTCGTTCAATGCTGCCGGAGCCGGTGTTGCAGGATTCCCCAATGAAAAATCATACACGTTCTCTCTTCCCACCCTGGCGGCAAGTTCATTTCCCTCTACAAACATTGCACGGATCGCAGAACTTCCCTGCAATGCCTTCTGTATTTTCTGTGAAATCATATTCTCTTCCTCACTGTTTTCTTACTCTCGAGTCATTTTTCTGCGGTCTGCACCGTAAATGTGCAGATCCACGGAACAATTATTACTTTACAACAATACTGTATGAAAGTAAATAGATAAAAAAAGAAAACTGCCACAGGACATTTTCCTTACGGATACTGCCCCGGACAGTTTTTGTTTATTAAAAATACTCCCCTGTATTTTTATGCATTGACGGTATCTACGAACTTCTGGAACGCTTTTCTGCCTTCCTCTGTGCATTTGTAAACACCTGCGTCCAATAAAACTTCTTTGAACACAAGACCGATTTCTGTCTGAATGATCTCATGTAATTTTTCCGGTGTGATCTCACCTTCCAGGCCGCTTCCTGCCGTAAATCCATACTTCGGCAGAAATTCCTCCACCCAGTCTGCATGTTTTGCAAGAACTTCATCCTCACGGATTTCTGCGCCGTCTAAGATTGCCTGCTCTAATGCAGCCATCTCATCTTTTAATCTGGCTGGAAGCACTGCAAGTCCCATAACCTCGATCAGACCAATGTTTTCTTTTTTGATATGATGAAGTTTTGCATGTGGATGGTAAACACCCAGCGGATGCTCCTCCGTCGTGATATTATTGCGGAGTACAAGATCTAACTCATAATCATTGCCGCGTTTTCTTGCGATAGGAGTGATCGTGTTGTGTGGTTCGCCCTCTGTCTCTGCAAAAATAAATGCATCTTCATCCGTATAACCTCTCCATGCAAGTAAAATCTTATCTGCTAGTTCGATCAGGCGCTCTTTTTGTGGTGCGCTGATACGGATCACGGACATTGGCCATTTTACGATTCCGGCTTTCACATCCTCAAATCCTTTGAAGGTCAGCTCTTTTTCAACCGGTGCTTTTGCCATGGCAAACTCATAATGTCCACCCTGGAAATGATCATGGCTCAAGATAGATCCTCCAACAATCGGAAGATCCGCATTCGATCCGACAAAGTAATGTGGGAACTGCTCTACAAAATCCAACAGTTTTCCAAAGGTTGCTTTCTCGATTTTCATCGGTGTATGCTCTGCATTAAAAACGATGCAGTGCTCATTGTAGTAAACATATGGAGAATACTGGAAGAACCAGTCACTGTGATTGATCGTTACCGGAATAATCCTGTGGTTCTGTCTTGCCGGATGGTTCACACGTCCTGCATATCCCTCATTCTCTTTGCAGAGAAGGCATTTCGGATAACCGCTCTGTTTTGCAAGCTTGGCTGCCGCGATCGCCTTTGGATCTTTTTCCGGTTTGGAGAGGTTGATGGTGATATCCAATGTTCCAAACTCGGTATCTGCAGTCCATTTCTGGTCTTTTTTGATACGGTATCTACGAATGTAGTTTGTATCTCTGCTTAATTTGTAAAAATAATCGGTTGCTTCCTTTGGACTGATCTGATAGAGTGCCTGGAATTTTTTGATCACTTCGCTTGGTCTCGGCACAAGCATACTCATGATCTTTGTATCGAACAGATCCCTGTATGTGATCGTATCCTCCGGCATCAGTCCATCTTCTGCCGCATAATCGAGCATCTCATTTAAGATGCCTTCCAATGCTGCCTCTGCACTCTCCTGTGTCATCGGAGTTCTCTTTGCATAGGCTGCTGCCACTTCATCTTCTAATTCATCCAGATGAAAAAGTTCTAACAGGCGGTTAATGGTAAATCTCCTGTCTTCCGGCTCTACCAGCCCGGTCACAAGACCATATTCTGTCAATTCTAAAATTCTTTCCTGAATCATTGTGTTATCCTCTTTATTTAAGAATTATTTAGATAATTGCGAAACTCTGATTTAGGTTGTAACAATTGTGAAGAATTAACAAAATTTTCGAAGACACGCTTCCGCTACGTGTCGCTCGCAACGGTACTAAGAACTCATCTCCTGTATTTCAATTCTGATAAATCAGAATGAAATACAGAATCTGACTTCTAAGAACCGGCGGCTCCCCAGTGTCTTCTCAAGCTTTTGTCAATTTTTCACAATTTAAATCTACTTATTTATGAGTTTCGCAATTATCTATAAGAATTATTAATCCAATTTTACTGGACCGTCACCGATCTCAACTACATAGAAATCAGCAGCGTAACCGATTTTATCTTTGTAAGCAGCACCTACTTTTTCAATAAAGGAATCCACTGCCTCATCCTTTACGATGCTGACGGTACATCCACCGAATCCTGCACCTGTCATGCGGGAACCGATCACTCCGTCTACTTTCCATGCCTCTTCCACCAATGTGTCAAGCTCGATACCGGTTACTTCGTAATCATCACGAAGGGAAACATGGGAGGCGTTCATTAACTCACCAAACAGAGCAACATCGTTATTCTTTAATGCTTCCACTGCCTTGATGGTTCTCTGGTTCTCATAAACCGCATGTTTTGCACGTTTTACCCTGACAGGATCTTTGATCGCATCTTTGTACTGTTCAAACTGTTCCTCCGTGAGTTCACCAAGGGAATCAATTTTAACAACTTTCTGGAGTTCTGCCAGTGCAGTCTCGCACTCACTTCTTCTCTCATTGTATTTGGAATCTCCAAGCCCACGTTTTTTGTTGCTGCAGGAGATCACGATCTTTGCATTTTCCAGTTTGATCGGTGCATACTCATATTTTAAAGTTGCTGTGTCAAGGAAAATCGCATGACCTGCTTTTCCCATTGCAATCGCAAACTGATCCATGATACCACAGTTTACGCCGTTGAATTTATTTTCAGCGAACTGTCCGATCAGCGCAAGATCCTGATTTGTTACGTCAAATCCAAACGTATCTTTTAAAATATATCCGGTCAGAACTTCAACTGATGCAGAAGAAGAAAGTCCAGAGCCGTTTGGAATATTGCCAAATAAAACAAGATCCATACCCTGCTCTACTTTCATTCCCTTCTCGCCAAATGCCCACATAACTCCCTTTGGATAGTTCGTCCAGTCAGCTTCTTTTTCCGGTTTTAAACCTTCTACTGAGGACTCGATCACACCGAGCTGCTCAAAATTCATAGAATAAAAACGAAGTTTCTTGTCATTTCTTTTTCTTGCCACACCATATGTACCAATAGTGAGTGCACAAGGGAAAACGTGTCCTCCGTTGTAATCGGTATGCTCACCGATCATGTTCACACGTCCCGGTGCAAAATAAACACCGATTTCACCCTCATCCCCGAATAACTCTTTAAATTTTGCTAATACATCTTCCCAGATCATAAAATCCTCCTTGTTTTGCGCATCTTCCGTTTCCTGTTACTATCACATTATCATGTTCGTTTTTACATTGCAACCAATTGACCGCAGACTGCAACAATAAAAAAGAAAGATGCAACATTTTTACATGTCACATCTTTCTTGAAATTAGTTTTCTTCTAACATAACCTTACATTAAGTATCACGGACGCTGTCCGTCTTTTTCCACATTCTGCTTAAACAAAGCCAGAACCTGCTCTGTGATAATGTTCCGGATTTCTCTGTTTGGCACTGCAAGTCTGAATCTTTTTGTATCAACTCTGCCTTTATGCGTAAGATATCCCGCCATGAAAAGTGTACTCCAAAGGTTATCCATGGATGCATACAGTTCATTATAAGTCAGATCCTCACGTATATCTTTTTCTACGATTTCACCATTTACAAGTCTCTCTAAGTCTGTTTTTGCCAGCCCCTTTGCTGCTCCTGCACTTTCTATAAAATGTTTCAGCACATCGTTTCCACTGGTATTAGTCCAATAATTCTCCGGTGGAAGCATCGGATTCCTTCTGTGCGCATCGCAATAATTAATGACATCCCACGGGCAATAAACATCTGCATTTCCAAAGCGGTATCCGTCATACCACTCTTTTACCGTTTCATAGTGTGTATCCTGACCGTAATAATGAAGCATTCAATGTCTTACCAAACCGACGTGGACGCGTGAACAGATTGACCTCTCCCCAGTTATTTAAAAGCTGCTCGATCAGACCGGTTTTATCAACATAATAAAAACCATCTCTGCGGATTTTTTCAAAATTTTCAATTCCAACAGGTAATTTTATAAATTCTGCCATAGCTGCCTCTCCTTCATTCCATATTTCCTGAAATACACTGACCATACCTTTTTCTCCTTACAGCTTCTTTTCCAATAATACATATTCATATCTGTCCCGAATTAATTCACTTGCATAACTCTGTGTGATTTTACCATCTCTTACTAATGCACCAATACTCGGAACATGTTTATTCTTTAATTCCATTGTAATAACATTAGATAATGCATTCCCTAATCCCAGATGTCTTCTATCTACTCCCATATAAAGCATCACATATTCATCCGGTTTATTTTTTATTTGAAGAATTTTAAAAAAATTTCTGACATTTAATTTATAAGGCAAATTAGCATAATTCGGAACACTTATAAAGAATCCAACAACTTCTTCTTTATAAAAAGCAATTTTAACCATATCATAGTCTAATATGTATTTATAAGAGCCGAAAATATCCATAAAATCTTTTTTTTCAATATACTTAAAAGCCGGAAAATCACTGTATAAATCCATGATCAGTTCATACACTTTTTCCATGATATATGGATAGTTCTTCTTCGCAGGGCTTTTGATCTCATAACCCTTATTCAGAAATTGTTCATAACGTTTCTCGAATTTCTCGTTATAATAATCCATATCTATAATAGGATAAATATTAGATGTATAATGATTTTGTACTACAAACCCGCAATCCAAGAGTAATTTATAATAATAATTTTTATTATACGGTTCCCCTGTATACGGAATTCTATCAAACAAATTAATTTTCAATCTGTATTTTATCCAAAAAGAAGCATCCACAGGACCTGACAATTTCGTTTTTCCATCCTTTTTGGCTTTTTTTGAAACAGCATCTAACAATTGTTCTGCTATTTCCTGCTGTCCGATACATTCAAAAAAGCCAAAATATGCGACATCATCCTCCGGATAATATGTCAACATACATCGTGCAACAGGCATCTGGCTGTTTTTATCAATTACAACAAAAGGTGTAATGTTAAAATATTTACTTAAGGTGTGTTTTTCATGTAATAGTTTATATTCTGTATCATAATCCTGTGTCAGCTCATCCTTTTGATATAATTTGCCGGGTAATGCCAAAAAACCTGTATATACCAGATCGTTTTTTCCATAAATCACTTTATAGTTCATATGCTTCTCCATTTATAAAGTTCCATCTATTCTTCTTACAATTCCCTTGTATGCATCTAACTGCACTCTGTCTCCGTTCTTGAGCAGCCCTGTTGCATTTTTAACATTTACAATAGAAGGCTTTTTCAGTTCTCTTGTAATGATCGCCGTATGACTTAAAATAGAACCTCTCTCTACAATAATCCCTTTCGCATCCTTGATCAGCAATACCCATCCCGGATCTGTCGATTCTGCGACTATAATTTTATTTTTAACGCTTAGGTTGGAATCAGCTTCTTTTACAACAATCACTTCCCCTTCCACGATTCCCATCGAAGAACCTATTCCAAATAAATTGTCATGATTGTTTATCATACTGATATTTTCAAAATGTTTTTCAACGATTTCATCTGCGTAAACCAGCCTGCTATAAGCTGGAATATTTTCATTTTTTCTATATTCAATTTTTCTCGCCTTTACCAGTCCAATATAAGAATCCTTTTCGTTAATCTCATCCAAAAACAGATAAAAAATGTCTTCTCTATGTTCTAATTTTCCCTCTGCGGTCAGAATTTCACCAATTTTCAGAAAAATACTTCTTGCCAGCCCAAAAATCCGGGTTCTGTTTAATCTTGAGATTTCCCTGTTATAAATGCCAAGTTTTGCTTTCTTTAACTTTCTATTTTCTTTCATATTTTCACTTGTCTTGTCCAGACTGGTCTCATTATGTGTTTGAATATACTCCAATAACAAATCCGGATTCACTCTGTAAGTCTGTGTTTCAAGCTTTAATTCGCCCAGACATCTGTCGCCATACAATTCGATATATTGCTCAAATAATTTATTAAACCGATTCGATTTTTTTTCTTTTTTATAAACATGAATCAGCATATTAAGAGCCATGACCGGCTTCATGCTCTCAAGGTTCTTAATATCATTTAATTGCTCCTTCTCTTTTTTCGATAAAAGTCCTGTATAAATAAAAGTATACATATCATTGATCAGTGTAATATACCAGTCACTGGAAATTGCCGCTTCTATCACTTTATAGGTATCTAATAAATCCTGAAGCGAATTTTGAGATTGAACCTGCTCCTTAAAAATTATTAAATCAGCCTCAAATTTTCTGTTCAATTTTTCCATTGATCTGGGAGTTGATTTTAAAAAGTGCAAGAATGAAATCACAATTTTTATTTTCGTTAAAAATGTAACAGGTATCTTTTCATCATTTACATATTTATTCTCAACCCCTAACATTTCCTGCCATATTTTAATTAATTTGTCTGAGCATGGTAATAACTTGATGATCAGATACCAATTATTGATATTATAATAAATTCTTCCATTTGTGCATGCCAGCATATGATCTAAATGATCTAAATGATCTGACATACCGTCCACTAAATTTTTATCCTTTTGGGATAAGTGATAAATACAATGTTTAAAAACATCTGCATAAATCTGCTTTGCAAAACTCTGAGTCAACGGCAGCGAGATTCCCGGATAACTCTCAACAATATTACTATTATCTAAAATGACCGTCTTACTGTATTTTAAAGTTGTAATTGGTCTTGCCTGTAAAATGTAGACATTATCATCTTTAACTGCATACTCAATATCCATATCTTTCTGAAAAATTTTTTTTATTTTGACAGCAATTTCAATTAAGTCATTTAATATATTTTTATTTAATATGTTTTCATTTTCAAAGTAATAGTTTTTGTCATCCACATTGTAATAATAAGTTGTTGTGGAAATTTTATCTTCAACGATATTGCACCCTAATCCTTCCCCAGCTACAATGACCATTTCATTTAGAATTCCAGTTGGATTTGCTGTGAAAATAACACCTGAATAATCTGACTGTATCATTTCCTGGACAATTACTTTTGATGCCGTATTTGTGATATTTAATTTTTTATAACTCTCTTTTACTTTATCAATATAAAAAGAAACATCCCTTCTGTTTATATTTAAAAAAGTATCAAACTGTCCTGCAAAACTGTTCTCATCATTATCTTCCACCTCAAAAGAGGAGCGGACTGCAAACAATTCCTCTTTTGAAAAACTAAGATCCAATTCCTCTTTACCGTCAACAACAATAAAATCAGGAACGTTGATATAATGTTCTCTCAAAATTTCCAAATTTCTGTGTTTCATTTTTTCTCCAAGTTTATCTATGCATGATAATGTACAGGATAATGGTTAGAATCATCAGTGATTCCTGAATATACGTATACATTTCTACTTTTGTTACAATTTTGTATTTGGTAGGATTCTTTTTAAATTCAACAAATTTCCAGCTGCACCATAACACATTGAGTAACAATGCGAGCACGGACCATTTATTTAAATTCCAGACTAAAACAAAATTTGTAAAAATATCAATCCATGTAACAATAAATACGAAATTAACTGCTTTTTTGTATCCAAAAAGTTTGCTGTATGTTACATATTCCGTCTCCTCCTCAGGAGCTTTTATTTTTCTTGAAACTTCCCAGATCAAAGCTGGAAAATACAAAGTCAGCAATGCCAGCATATTCGTCAGATCAAAAAATGGCAGCTGATATTTAATAACTGTAAATGATACTATGTAAAGATTGATAAATATCTGAACAGGATTATGCGTAACTAAAGCCAGAGGTAATGATTTCGCAATTTTATGTTTTTGGAAAAACCATACCGCCATGAAGGAGCCGTAGGTATATAATAAAACACAAAACAAAAAATTATTCATGTAAATAAAATTTAAGACCAGAGTAATAGCGATTAATATTGTTATAAAAATACCCAAATCCTTTTTCGTCACTCTTCCAGAAGGCAATGGCCGCTCTTTAAATAATCTGCAATCAAGTTCATAATCCTTAAAATCATCTGCGATCCTAAGCCAGAACAGAAAACTAAATACAGTAAATCCACAAACCAGTTCCTGTATCCCAAACTTCACATCTATAATTCCATGATTTAACAGAATGATAAAATAAATTTCACCAAACACCAAATATCCTAATAATAATCTTGAAATGATTGGATACATTTCTTTTTGATAAATATTTAACCTTTTTAATGCAGCAAACATGGCTCTTTATTCCTTTCTTTGTCCGATTTTATCACCTATGAAAACCTGAGTTTCATATCCCGCCTGAGATTGTCTTAATATATCTTCATCTATCATGATATTGGGTGGAAAAAACATTACAATAGTAGAACCACCATATTCAAAATAACCTTTTTCTTCCAGCCTGCTGAACATATGAGTATTATGATTGACAATTTTCCCCACAAGTAAAGCACCTATTTCAACCTGCGTAATGATACCAAACGATTTTGAATCCATGACATTCACAACCCTGCTGTTTCTGGCATACACTTTATATTTTTCAGAAACAGGCCTTATGGTATGCAATTCACCTTTTATAAATTCAGAAGAAATTAATTCACCATCATCAAAAAATACATAACGATGATAGTCATTCACCGCTAACCTGAACACAAGAGCATATCCGTTTTTATATAAATCAGCAATTTCTTTCTGTTGAATAATATCTTTTAATTCATAAATAGAATTCTTTATATTCAATTTCAGTTTTTCATCAACTCTATAAACAGATAATTTGCTGTCAGCAATTGCCATCAATTCATTTGACCGGGTTGTCGTTCCATACATTCTTTTCCTTGTAAAAAAATCATTAAAACTGTCAAAGCGATCAATATTATAATCGGAGATATCTACATGATATTCTTTTACAAACGGCAAAATATCTTTTTTTGATTCAGGGCTCTTCTGATATCTTGCTCTTAAATTGCTGAACCATGGTCTGGCAACAAATAACTTTAATAAGCTTCTTCCTATCACTGTTTTATATAAAAAAATCAATAACTCTTCCTGATATTCTTTTTCTTCTATCAGTTTTTTACTGTCTCTATGATAAATTTTAACCATAACCACCACTAAATAAAAAGTAATACCACTGTGACAATCGCAGCGACCGAAAAAAATACATACCATTTTCCTGATGGTTTTTTTATTTTCAAATTCGCCACAAACAAAAATCCCATAACACCATATAGGATCACAAATATATCATTTATATTGTGCATCAGGAAGGGAATTCTTTGAATGCCCACATAAAAAACAGGGACAACAAACGAAATATATGTAACTGGTACACCCTGATAATAAGTTGTTTTACTTCCGGCATTGGCTAATATATTAAACCATGCCAGCCGGGTAATACCACACAAAACATATAAAATAATCATCACGATAGAAACCGTAAATACCATCTGAGAATGATGCTGAAATGCCATTTTATACAAAAGAATCGACGGAAATATAACAAATGAGATAATATCGCATAATGTATCGATCTGAACTCCAAAAGCTTTTTGTGTTTCATTTCTGTTGCATTTTCTGGCAATAAAGCCATCAAACAAATCACACAGACCAGAAATGATCAGACAAAACATCACAAGGTTCATTTGCTCCGCTTCCTGTAAATCTATTAATATAAAAATGCCTGCAAGGGCAAAAATAACTCCAATGTACGTTAAAATAACCGATTTATTAAAGCATCCGATGAATAACTTCTTTTCCCTTTTCATACATTTCTCCTGACTTTGATTTTGTATAAAAATAAGTTTACCATAATATGAGTGAATCCACCAATGAAAATATACGCAAAGTATTGTTTCCAGGAGATTTTAGCAAATATCACTAAAATCAGCATGACTCCTATGAGGGAATCGATCTGATCTATGACAAAGAATAATTTTCCTATTATATTTGTATTTGTTTTTCCACATTCAATATCCAATCTTCTTTTTATAAATGAATTTGGCAGTTCAAACAACATGTACATAAAGCCGAACAAAAATCCTGTCAAAACATTAACCCCTACTTTATTTTCATAAAAACGATAGATTTGGTTATGATTATTGATATTGAAAGCATTACAGATAAAACCTATAAATACCTGAGATAAGATGCAACAGACAATCATGGACACAATACCTATCCATGTTTTATTGTCTCCAAATATCCTTTTCCCATCCCTGAATTTTCTGTTACAGTCAATCGGATATTTATACTTTTTATAAAAATTTGTTTTTACAAAAAGCATGTTCAATATACCACCCAATATAACGGATAACATCGTTAAATACATATCTAAAATTATCATATATTTTCTGCTATAATCCAGCGCATCCCAAATAGGATTGCCTGCCGGGTCTTTCCTCTCTTGTTTACACAAATTTAGTGATAAAAACTATTCCCTCTACAATAAAAAAAGCAAATCCCTGCATTAACACAATACCGGAACCAATATCTTTTGCTAATCGAATCTCCTCATTGTATTTACCTGATATAGCATTTGCAACATGTTCAATAGCTGTATTTGCTAATTCAGCCATCAAAACTCCACTTGTTACAATTATGTACAAAATGTAATCCAGTTTTGTTGATTTTAATAAAATATTTAAAATCAGAAAAAATAAGGCAATAAAGAAATAATATTTAAAATTTTTTTCTGTTTTAAAAGCATACTTCATTCCCTTTACAGCACATTTAATGCTGTCTAAAAAAGTTATATTTTTCATAATGATTTAGTGCCTTTCAAATCAGCTTGCTGAAAATACTTTTAGATTT
>OOCT01000437.1_pt1 | contig 36700 bp, 34 predicted proteins | sample 1671851 | NCBI WGS metagenome assembly OOCT01 (sample SAMN06348199, study PRJEB24527) | human gut metagenome | biome: human gut; feature: ankylosing spondylitis patient; material: feces | host: Homo sapiens | place: China | collected 2015-10
CTTTGGAAAGTTCTCCTGTTTCGTAAATTTGTCCGAGATGATAATTTATGGTTCTTACATCAACCCCAAACAAATCCGCCATTCTTTTTTGTGACATCCAGAATGTTTCGCTGTTGAAAATGACTTCTACCCGTGCTTCTCCTTGGGCTGTTTTATACAATAATATATTAGAACTTAGCGAATTATGCATAAATTCTGCCATTGAGACAGATTGCGAGAAAAAGTCTCGTGCCTGTTGAACAAGCAACTTTTTGCCATCAGCATTTTCCGCAATAATTATACATGCCATACGAGAAAGACGGAATATATTCACCTTGCGGAATGAACCGTTTCCGATCCTGACCATATCAACCGCTTGGTTGAAATGCTCGTCCACATTCATTCCTTTCTCTCCGGCTACCTTGATGGCTTTGTCTATGACCCGTTGGAATTTCCAATAAGCAGAATAGCCCATTGCACCACAAAGGTCACGGGAACTCCAGTATTTATTCCCGTATTCATCCTTGCGGCATATATTCTCAAATGAAGGTGTCATCTGAGATATGTTGTCATTTTCACCCATTGCTATTACTTTCTGAACTATTCTACAATGCCTAATTCTTTCAGGTACACTTCAATCTCTTTATCGAGTTCAGCACGTTTGGCTTCCAATTCCTTTATTTCTGCCATTACAGCTTTAATATCAATAGGTTCTTCCTCTTCAAAGGTATCAACATAACGAGGAATATTCAAATTGTAATCATTCTCGGCTATTTCTTGAAGAGAGGCAAGATGACTATACTTTTCTATTTCCTTACGGTCACGATAGGTCTCAACAATCTTTTGAATATGCTGTTCCCTAAGCTTGTTTTGTGTCTTGACCTTTTCAAACTCTTTGCTGGCATCAATAAAAAGGATATTATCATCCTCCTTGCGACATTTCTTGAATACAAGAATACAGGTCGGGATGCTCGTACCATAGAAAATATTGGCAGGCAAACCGATAATGGCATCCACATAGTTTTTCTTTTCTATGAGAAAACGACGGATCACTCCCTCTGCATTTCCTCGGAATAGTACACCATGCGGAGCAACACAAGCCATCGTACCACCTTCGTTCAAATGGTAAATCATGTGCAGGATAAAAGCATAGTCGGCTGTCTTGCGTGGTGCAAGCCGTCCTGCTTTACTGAAACGGTCATCGGTATTGAATTTGTCGGCGGCACTCCATTCAGCAGAGAACGGAGGATTTGCTACAACAGCATCAAATTGGGTGTCGCCAAAGGCATCCCATTCAAGTGTATCACCGTTTTCTATCTTGAAATTACTGAACTTAATGCCGTGAAGCAACATATTCATTCGAGCAAGATTGTAGGTTGTCGGATTCTTTTCCTGTCCGTAAATATCTACAGCGTTACCAATACTTGCAGCACGAAGCAACAACGAGCCGCTACCGCAAGTAGGGTCATAGACATTGCGCAAACGCTGGTGTCCAATGGCAACAATCTCTGCTAAGATACGGCTAACTTCCTGCGGAGTATAGAACTCTCCAGCCTTTTTCCCGGCTCCCGCAGCAAACTGTGAAATCATATATTCGTAAGCATCACCCAATATATCAATCTCTTGCGATGCCTCTAATCCAAAATTTATATCGTCCAATGCAAGAAGCACATTGCTGACAAGTGTATTTTTATCATCGGCTGTCTTACCCAATTTAGGTGAAGCCAAGTCAATATCTGAGAACAAACCGCCAAAATCATCTTCGCTGTCTTGTCCCAAAGTACTGTCCTCAATACGCTTCAATGAGCGTTCAAGCATGGGTAAGATGTTTTCTTTTCGCTTGATAGCTTCAATTACTGACGAAAACAAAAATTGGGGCTCAATGAAATAACCGATATTCTCCAGGCATTGGTTCTTTGCTTCCTCTTGCAATTCAATAGCATCGGCATCGTCCGTTTCCCACAATTCCTTAAAAGTTATATCATCATCTGCCAAAGCATTGTTGGCGTATTTTTCTATTTTCTCCGACAGGTATTTATAAAAAATGAAACCTAATGTAAAATACATAAAGTCGCTTGCCGACATATTACCACGCAAACGGTTTGCAACCTCCCAAAGCTGGTCACGGAGTTTCTGCTGTAATTCTTCGCTCATTATTTCTAATCTTTAATTACTGTAAAATAAATTCTTTAATCTGCTTAGTCAATAATGCTTTACGCTTTTTGATAAAATCAAGGAAATAGTCTAAACTATAGTCGTTCATTTCAGGTATATGATGACGTTCCTTAAAATTAGCATCTCGATCTTTTAGCCATAAATCAAAAGGTTTAGCATTTTTAGATTTATTTTCTGAGTCATCCAACAATTCTAAATTCAAAATTGAATTATAGCAGGCCTGGTACTTTTCTATAGTTACATCATCATATCCTTTTGCACGAAGATTTTTTATTTTAAATTCATTTTGAGGATAAATATGGTCTTCATTGTATTTCTTATCTTTCCAATCTCTCCCTTGATACAACAATGATAAAATCAAATAGCTATATTTAGTACCATAACTATAGTTCAGCATATTTTCTATCTCCATATCGTTGAATGTCATTTCAATTTTCAATTCTTTACTAAGTTCAACATAGGGGAAATAGTCTGTTGCTAATTTAACAACAGGTCTCATACTATTCAATTTATTATCAGTTGAACTACCTAGCACTCCTTTAAGCAGCATCATGATAATCCATTTTTGAATATTATTTTGATCCTCAACATCTTTCAAATTAGAGGAAGTGAGATAGCCTTTGTTTTTCCCTCTCAAATATTGAGCAATAGGAAGTAACACCAACCTTGCTACTAAATTTTTATCTGTAAAGCCATAACGACTAACCAATTTTATACTATTGGCAATGGCATCTTTTGTTTCATCCCAATGATCTTCTATACATTCTAGGTTTTTCTTCGTGAATGAACTAAGTTTATACTGTATAGGAAGATTTTCTGTTAGATACATCGCCCCTTTCATCACAAAGTCTTTACCAAAATTATAACCAGTTCCTATCTTGTTAATTTCATCTGTAAATTCATTGATTTCTTCTCTTGCGTTCAAATTCCTCCATTTAGCAGTCGCTGTTGACAAAAGAATATCGCTATATTCTAGTTTTTGGCCACCAGTATTGGTACGAATAAATATCTCTAAAACCTTATCATAATCATCAGATTTTTCCTCGTAATAATTTATGTTTTGAGATACATTTACTACACTAAAAAGTTTACTTATCATTTTTCGAGCTTTTTTCTTAGCTTCATCATCAAAAGCATTAAGCTGATTTTCTATAGAATCTTTAGCATCTTCTGCATCATCATAATTTAATATATCTCCAACACGATACCATAATTGAGGATAATCTGTTCTTTGCAGAGGTGTTTCATCCTCTTTAAATAAAAATTGATATGTCATCTCCTCTGGATTATCATCTCCCTTATCCCAAAGAAGATTTAAATATAGTCTTGTTGTTCGCCACTTTCGATAAAAAAAACGATATGAACCACGTAAGGCTATATTTATAGATGTTATTCTCTGCTGTCCATCAAGAACCAAATATATATCTTGATTTACACCATCCAAATTAGCCTCTTTATTATGCGGTTTTGCTTGATCAAAGTCTTTTATAAATTCATATGAAGTCCAATCTTTCTTCTTTTCTTCTCTAATCTTCCAAAAAAGGAAAGAACTAATAGGATATCCACACATAATAGAATCAAACAGTTTTTCTACTTGCGCTGGATTCCAAACGTATTCTCTCTGAATAGCAGGTAAAAAAGTATTCCTCCCTATTCTTTCGGATATTAAATCCTTTATCGTAGTATTAAAATAAGCCATATGTTTATTCCTTATTCTTATTTATTGTTTGACGCAACAAGTTAAAAACAAAATCTATTTCAGCATCGTTTTTCAATGGGAAACGAACTTCATAAGCCCCATTTCCCCAATGTCCAACTTCTGACACATCACGAGTAATACCTTCTGGGTCTTTGAGTGTTCCTTTCTTAGCATTGAGAAACAGCCTTATTCCCTTGTTTTGCATAACTATATCACAAAATACCTTTCCTCCTATTTTGAAACCTATAGTTTTCTTTTTGGGATATATTGTAATATCCTCTCCAAATGATAGCAAAAACTCTTTGATTTCTGTATAGATGTTGAGAAAATCATCTTTTATGTTCTCTAAATGATCCTGTTCGCTATAAACTTTAATTTCTTTACTTACCGTTGTTATTGCCTCACTATTAGAAACCGTTTTAATACTTTCCTTGCTTGAACGGTTTACTATCTGTTCAAATGAAAGCGTATCATTTGTAAAACGTTTGATTTCCCATAGTTCTATAGGCAAGTCTTTGAAATTGATAGCTTCTTTTTGATAAGTTGTAAAATTAGGTGAAACAAACAACACCTTTGACTGAGACCAATCCACATCGTTTCGTTTGAGTGCACCCGACTTAGACTCGTTGTACTCTAAAATAAATTCAGCCTTGTTATTTAACATCAGGGATAGATAAGCATAACCTTGGTCTATTACACTAAAATTCTTATCTCTTTTATATTCTATTATTACAAAGGATTTTTTCTCTGAATCAAAAGCCAAAGAGTCTATACGGAAAGAACCAATAGAAAATTCCGTCTTGATGAAATCAAGCCCAAGCAACGTCTGGAGATTCCTTTCAACGATGTTTTGAATTTCCTTCTCCAACTTAAATGGCATCTCTTTTATAAGCGTTAGTTGCTCATTATTTATCTTGTATGTTGACATCCTTATTCCCAATTAAACGTTTTTATAATACTACGCAGTCTTTCCATTATTCTCGTCAAAGCCTTTCGGGTTTTGATAAGACCAAGATGTTTCTCTTTCAATGCCTTTTGTATAATCTCCGGCTGCTCTTTTTGTAAATAGTCATACTCCTTCATGTAATGATTAAGCACCTCCGCTGAAATCTGTTCTTCATCAGCCAAATCATTTACGGCCTTAGTGCGTTCTGACACAATATATTGGTTTAATCGTTCTTCCAATTCGTTTGTTCCGTCAGCCTTATTACGACCGTTCATGAAATTCTCCTTGTCTTCATCAACATTCTTTTTGATAAAACCGTCAATGAGTTTGGCTTTGCCACGCATTCCGGCATCCTTAATCATTGTATCAATGATATTCTGGCGTTTTTCAGAATAATCATCACTATAAGGGTCAAGGTCATTAATTAGTGCAAGAATGTAAGCCACATTGATAATGTCACTGTGTAAGAGCTCAAGACAGAAATCAATATCTTCCAATCCTTGGTTATTTCCGTATGGAACAGGATCTTCCGCAACAGTTGACGGTGCAGCAGGTGGGTCAATAAACCCGACTGTAATATCAAGATATTTACTCTTATAATCGTTAAACTGTTGTTCAGTCATGCCGAGGTCTTCAGCATCCTCGCTGTAATCTTCGTATATCTGTATTTCTGCATGTTTACGGATAATATCACGGAATGCAAGCACAAAATTCTTCTTGTCATTTTCGCTTTGCAGAAAGTCTATACTACTTGGTGTTGGATATTTTTGCAGAAAATCAGTTGCCAAACTCTTATACTCCTGCTTTACTTTTTCAAACGGAGGGCGTACTATATCTTCAGGATTATCAGAGTTGCTGAACAATTTAATAGACGTATCAACATTGTTTTTCAAATCTCTGAAACAAACTATTTTACCAAAACGTTTCTTCTCGTTCAACACTCGGTTGGTTCGACTGAACGCTTGCAGCAAACCATGATATTCCATATTCTTGTCCACATAGAGCGTATTCAGCTTTTTACTGTCAAAGCCTGTAAGGAACATACCCACAACAAGACAAAGATCAAGCGGTTTCATATCCGCCTTCTTCTTTTTCATGCGCAGATTGATGTCATCATAGTAAGCACGGAAGTTCTCCGTGGTAAAAGATGTGCCGAAGTTTTCATTATAATCGTCCATGATGGCTTGCAGTTCATCCGCCTCACCCACGCTCTCTTTTGCATACTGCCCTGTACCCATGCCGGTCTGTTCATCATCCTGACTATTGTTAGCAGCATAAGTAAACACAGCACCAATACGGATTTTCGGATTCAACGATCTGAATATCTTGTAATAGCGTATAAGCATCGGCACGGATTGCACCGCAAACAAAGCATCAAACTCTCCATCGAATGTAGATTTGTTAAAATTGTTAAGGATAAATTTGGCAATCTCCTCCATACGAGCTTGGTTATCGTTATCAACTATTTCGTTGCCGTGATAATACTCCACAAGGAAGCCAAGCACATTTTCATCCGCTATTGCATCTTTAATAAGATATTTATGAAGACAGTTTCCGAATATTTCCTTAGTGGTATGTCCATCCACCGCATTCTCGGTGAAGATAGGTGTTCCAGTAAAACCGAATATTTGGGCATTGCCAAAAAACTTCATTATCTTCTTATGACTATCCCCAAAATGACTGCGATGGCACTCATCAAATATCATAACGATACGTGAATGACGGATAGCATCAATCTTGCTGCTATACCACGTCTTACTAACTGCCGCATTAAGTTTTTGAATGGTGGTTATGATAATTTTGGAATTGCTTTGAAGTCGCTTCACGAGTTCATCCGTATTGTCGGTACTATCCACTGCACCCGGTTCAAACGCCTCGTATTCCGATTGCGTCTGAGTATCGAGGTCATGACGGTCAACAACAAACATCACCTTATCCACATCATCCAATTCTGATACAAGTTGTGCGGCCTTGAATGAGGTCAATGTTTTTCCAGCACCTGTTGTATGCCAGATATAACCATTATCATTGGAGTTTTGTACACGATCCAAAATCTTCTCTACCGCATAGAATTGGTAAGGACGAAGTACCATCAAGCACTTGTCGCCCTCATGCAGCACAATATACTTTCCTATGATTTTGCCAAGCGTACATTTTTCCAAGAAGAATACGGCAAACTTGTCCAATTCATTGAACGGATGATTGGCGGCATCTGTCCAGTTGAATGTGAACTTATACCCACTATTTGGATTATTGGCAAAATAGCGAGTGTTAACACCATTGGATATAACAAACAACTGGATATAATCAAACAATCCGTGAAACGAAGTCTTGTGATAACGCTGTATTTGGTTGTATGCCTGTTTAAGTTCCACGCCACGACGTTTCAATTCAATCTGCACAAGTGGCAAACCATTGATTAGAATCGTCACATCATAGCGGCATTTTTTACGTCCTTCCACCGTAATCTGGTTGGAAACCTGAAATTCATTCTGACACCACTGCTGCCTATTTAGAAATTCCACCCATATACGCTGTCCATCAGCCGTATCAAGCGGATATAAGTCACGGAGTTTCTTTGCCTTTTCAAAGCGAGTACCACCTTCAAGGTATATGAGAATCTTCTCAAACTCTTCTGCCGTAAACTCAGTACGTCCGTGCTCTTCCAATCGTTTGCGGTTGTGAATCTCCAACTGCCGCTTGAAATTGGTATAAAGATTATCTTCCTCGACAATCTGGACATACTCGTAGTCCATTTGTCGGAGTGTAGCTATCAGTCCGGCTTCCAATGCCGCTTCGCTTTGTGTTGACATATTCTTGTCCTGCTGTGGTGTTATTACTTATTTATTCTAGCTTGCAATATCTTGATACCTAATGCATTTTCTATTTTGCATAAGGTTTCCAACGACAAATTTTCTCGACCTTTCAACACTTTAGAAACATACTGCTGGGTACAATTCATTTTCTCAGCCAGCACTCGTTGTGTCATGCCAAGTTCCTCCATCCGGTCCGACATAGTTGCAGCTATAGCCTGTGAATGGCAAACCCAATCCTCTCTTTTGTTTTCCATTATATTCTTTACTTCTTCTAAAGCGTTGTCTATCTTTCCTTCAGCCATTGTATGAATCAAAAATACCTTTGCCTTATTTTATAGGCAAAGGTACTATAAATAATTGAGATAACACAACTTTCAGGTTGTTGTTTGATAGCCAAAACTTAAGAATCACCTATTGTACAACAGAACTATAATGTTTTATTGCTTTACGTATAACATCTTTTTATTAGGGCATCGCCTATCTAGTTCAAATCCGTAATTTCCTTTTGATACGGATTGAAATTTTTCATCTCCATCCTTAATAGTTAATATTTTTAATTTCTTCCACCTACCATCTTCCTCGTTGAAGAAATTTATTTATGCTGATGTTCAACATATTGACTTATCGGAAATGAATTTTAGCAAAACAAACTATACAATCTGAAACGTCCTGAGGCAATAGGAGGAATGGACGGACAAACAAATTATTTGTTTCCACACAGATTAAAAGGGTAAAACAACTTTTTATTCTAAGTTACTCTAAAAAAGGAAGTTTACAATTTATTTGAGAAATGCTCCAATTTATATACTGCTTATTATTGATATGCCAAATTGTCATACTATGACAGGTGGTATATAATTTGTTTTGTTATAATTGTATTAAAACTAATAATATGGCGACAGATATAAATCAGTATTTATCCGAGTCGATTGAGACTCATAAAATGAAACATATTCAAAAGGAAGTTGATGCCTTTCAAGCAAAAGCGGATGAAGTAAAAAGCAAATTGGAGACTCATTATGGGTGTAATTTGTATTATGTCTTTCGCTCCGGATCATTTGCCAAAAATACCGCTATAAATATTAAATTTGATATTGATCTGGTAGCTCCTTTTAAATACGAAAGTTTTGACACTCTCGAAGCTATGTATAATGATGTATATGACTTTTTGGTTAATGAATATAAAGATGGAACTTATATCAGAAAGCAGAAAGTTTCTATTGGTCTCACATTCCCTATTGACAAAAATGGAGTTATTGTCAAGTTGGATGTTGTCCCGGGACGAGAGCTCAATAAAGATGATTATCCTAATACAAAAAATCTGAATTTGTATTTCAACGAGGACCATTGGGGATATAAAAAGGGCTCTCGACAAAAAACAAATATCCATGCCCAAATTGATCATATTTCCGGCAAGTCGGAAGAACGTAAAGTGATACGATTGCTTAAGATTTGGAAAAACACCAATCATCAGGACTATAAGTCTTTTATGTTGGAATTGTTTACAATTAAAGCAATGGCATCATACTCGGGTGACAATAATTTATGGGATAAGCTTAAATATGTAATGACATATATTGCTGATAATGTTACGGATGAAAGTTTTCGTCTAATTGACCCGGGCAATTCTAATAACAATGTGCTTTCTTCTATTGACATGAATAAACGCAGTATGTTGTCAACAACAATGCGAACTATCATCAATGCGATTGATAATGATTCAAATAGCGTTGCCATTTATTTCCCGATTAATGCAAAATATCAAAAACAGGAAAACAGATACGGATACAAATCAGGATCATCTGGGCCTTCATATCCGCCAACAAGTCAAAGATTCGGAGAGTAAATGAGGATTGAAGATATAAACAATGTATTGGAGGGACTTTCCTTTATACACATAGAAACCCCATTCAAGGTTGACGACGGTAGTACAATAATAGGTGCTGTGGGTATACTTGTAGAAGGTATGCCGTCAGCACTTGTGTTTCAAACATCCATATCAAGTTACTATCCATATAAGGTACAAGGTATTGAACCTATTCAGTTCCGTAACAACTCACTAATGGAATACCCTCATATTATGGCTGGCGGTTCACTTTGTCTTCATACATCATATTGGGTAGACCCGATTCAAAGGTTGAAGTCTGATTTTTTACAGTTGAGAGATTGGGTAGTAAAATACTATGTAAATAAAGAAACGGATGTTCATTATGAACACATTGTTGTAGAGCCGTCAACTGTAGATGATTGTTACTTTGCCATACAATTTACTCAATTCGAGAAAAAGGTGGAAGCAGATAAATATGGATATGCATTCCTTGCTCCAATAATGGACGGCGATTACAATGGAAAAGTAGTTAAGAATTTTGTTGTACAATCAATTGGAGACGCAAATGGGAATAATAGAATTAAGTGTTTATGGAGTTCTAAATATGATGAATTAAAGTACATTCTTTGCCCATATGTGGTTTTAAGTAAGATTCCTTGTAAATACAACAAATTTGCTTTGGATGATTTCAAAGATCTTAATGATTATTTTACCTCTGAGCAATTGAAATTTTTGCACTCATACGAGAATAGATTTAACAAGAAACTTGGTGGATATCCAGTTCCGATATTGCTCGGGTATAAAATACCAAGTGGGGAGTTGCATTGGATAGCATCGCTCTCCAAGGTAGGCAATTTCCCAACGGAAGGCATACCGGAAACCAAGAATGGAATAAAGACCGGAAGATGGTTAACCAAATTTTATCAAGATAGAATCCAATGGGCAATGACATATGATGCTTCATACAATTTATTTTTCGGAAGAGGAGCATTCTGTGAGACATTTACCAAAAAGAAAATATTGGTAATAGGAGTGGGAGCTATTGGAAGTATGTTTGCTAAAACATTGGTAAAATGTGGTTGTACCAATATTTCTTTGCTCGATTACGACTTAAAGAAGCCTGAGAACATTTGCCGTTCCGAATATACTTTTTTAACAGGAGTTACAGATAAAGTAACGGAACTTTCAGCAGAATTATCTGCGATAAGCCCTTATGTAGAAATTAAGTGCCTACCTAATCAGTATGATTTTGCTATAAAATCATCTAAATTCAATAAACAATATAAAGAATATACGATAAATGAATTAGATAGTTATGACCTTATTTTCGATTGTTCCACGGATGATGACTTGATGCACATATTGGAAGAATTGAACCTGAAGCCCGAAATTATAAATATCTCAATTACCAATCATGCCTCGGAGCTAGTTTGTGCATTTTCTCCCAATATTGAGCATTTTGTTAACATTGTATTCAATAATATGCTGCATAATGATGACTTAGATATGTATGAGCCTACGGGATGCTGGAGCCCGACATTCAAAGCGTCATATAATGACATTGCACTGATGATACAATACGCAATACGACATATCTATAACATGCTGAATGGAACGGAAATGAAGCAAAATTTTATTCTTAGGGATACTGACAATGGTTTAAAAATATTAAAATATTGATTTACAAAGACAATATACATAATCTCAGTCTTGAAATAGACAATAAGATAGTGCAAGAAATCCAAAAACAGGCGTTTGAAGCTCTTCCGAATGAGACTGGAGGATTCCTCGTTGGTAAATATTCGGCTGACAACAACACCGCAATTGTTTCTCTTGTTCTAACTCCTGTTAAAATCATATCAGGACCGACTTGTTTTCAGAGAGAAACAGAAGGAATGGAAAGTGTTTGGGATGAACTATATAAGGAAGGTTTAGTCTATTTAGGCGAATGGCATTCCCATCCCAATGGAAGTTCAATGTATAGTGTAACAGACAAAAAAGCTCTTACTAATATAGCTCGGAGTGAGACGGTCCTTATCAATAATCCAATTATGATGATTGTGAGCTTATCAAAAAAGAAGATTAACCAGATGAGCGCTTATTATTATAACAATGGTAAAATCATAGAATATGAAAGAGAATAAAATTGATATTAAAGAGTTATTTACCAGCCTACAATCCCAGATGCAGGGGATATTGGCTACCAATTCGAAGTTCATAACACACCCCGGCAGTGAAGGTGATTCCCTTGAAAATGCATGGATAGATTTGCTGAGAAATTACCTACCAAATCGGTACAGTGTTGATAAAGCAATGGTTATTGATCATAAAGGTAATGTGAGCCAGCAGATTGATATTGTCATATATGATAATTGGTATACTCCCTTTATTTTCAATCAGAATGGATTTAAGTATATACCTGCCGAGGGTGTATATGCTGTATTTGAGGTGAAGCCTGATATTGGAGGAACATCCGCCGGTAAGCACAATATTGTATATGCTGGAGAAAAAGTCGCAAGTGTTAGACGACTTATGAGAACTAGTACTCATATGATTAATTCAGGTCAAAAGTATGCCCCTCGACCGTTAACTAAAATTATCGGAGGTATTCTCGGCACCAATTGTTCACAAAAAGAAGATACCGTCGAAAAGCATATTAAAGAACTTTCTGGATTTTATACATTAGAAATGGGGTGTACCATTGAAAACGGTAGTTTCTTTGTTGACTATAACAACAAAGAGGGAGAAACTGAAATTAAGACTGCGAATTTCGAGGATTTTCAAAAATACTACAATAACAGAGAATTTAATTCTATCAAATTCAGCAATCCAAATCATTCCCTGATTATGTTTCTGATGCAGCTTACAAGTTATTTGCAACAATCAATAGGTACAGTGCCAGCAATCGATATGCAGAAATATTTGGACAACATTAACGAAACTATCGATGATGAAATTTAATCAGAGAAGTTCTCAGTTTATCAGCATTAGAATTTCAAGGTAGTGTAAACTGAACTGTGTCAAGTCTTGTTTACACTACCAAAATCCCAACAGCTATGGAAATGACCTATGTCCACCCAAGGACACCAGGCATTAAGCATTGCTCTTTATGGAGATAGCAGGCCTCTGAAACGGCCTGTTATTTTTATTCTGGGTATCAATGCGCTCGTTCGTTTTCTTTACTAGGGCACTGAAGTAATTTTTGCCACAAAATTGAATATTTTTTGTGGCATTATACATCATTGTGGTATTCATTCAATCTTCATCATCCTCGTATGAACAAGTCCAATCTTTCGTCTGAAACTCTTTCCCAAAGGCCTCCAAATCCGCACTAAGTCTCTCTTGCAGACCCTCTTCTCCGTCATCACCACTCATCATCCGATCTACGCGAGTTGCATATATTTCTGCTATACGCATTTGCCGATAGGCTTCCTTCATAACATTTATCGTCTCGTCAGACAGATTCAAGACATCAGCGTCATACGGATAGCGGTCATAATAACAATGATGGATTGAGTATAATACCGGAATCTGTTCGCCGTCAGAAGTGTCAGACATATATCGCGTTGTTGATTGGAATATCACCCCATCACCAAAGAATTGTCGGTCTACATATTTTTGTTCTGCCTTAACGATAGTTGTATCTCTTAGAAGAAAAGATTCCGCATCTTTATAACTGGCAAAACTCATGTAGTCCTTATAGCTATGGTATGAGCCAAAGCTATCTTTCTCGTAAATAGTCCAATAGTTTTCATAAACCTTTTCTGGCTTTGGCTGTAAGGCTCTTGCTATATCACGCTCAATAGTATCCGCTATCTCGCGCATTGCATATGTGCTCCTATCAAAATATCCGCCACTCATAGTTCTTTAATTTAATCAATTCATTTCATCAACTCAACAACATCTTCCGGCAACATCGCATTCCCTGCATCATCTTTCGGAGCATTCTTAAGGAGCAACATCGGAACAATGGTATAGTTCTTGGCAAACGGCAATAAATTAGCCTTGCGAAGAAGTTCAGTTGTTAACTGTTTACCATTCTCTTGATTTGTCCATTTACATTCTCCAACCAGCAGATATTTTTTATCAAGAGATTCAGCCATTACATCAAATTCCACTTGTTCAGGCTTCTTATCCTCATTGAGAACAGAACCCCACCAGCGTTTTGCCTTACCGTAAACAATTCCATTGACCATATTTCCCGTTACAGCATCCCTGCATAGTTTTTCCCAATGCATACTCACATACTCCGAGAAATGGGCTGCCAATGCCTGTTCTAATGGTAAACGACGACCAAGCTCGATGAACGAACGGTTAGGCACGACAAACTGATAGTAGAATGCCATAAAAGGGTCTGCAATCTTATATAGGCTCTTTTTTGCATTCTTTTCGTCAATTCCGAACGGAACATCTTTCTCTAAAAATCCGAGGTCAATAAGTTTCTTCAATGGACGTGACAGATTAGTTGCAGGCTCATTACATCTGGCAGCAATCTCAGAAAGACGATTTGCACCGGATCCGATATAGGACATGATTGTAGAAGTCTTGACAATGTCCTTCACATCATCTTGAAACAGTTTTATCGGCTCCTCGTAAAGAGTGCCATTTACAGAAAGGATATTGTGCCACAACGCATCGGAAAGTGAACTTCTGTTTTCTCGCAGTTCCCAGTAACGAGGCACACCGCCCCATACAGCATACTCTTCAACGGCACCCACAGCGTCAAGGTTCAAAGCCTCCTGAATATACGGCAAGCGTATAGGCATAAGTCTCATAATCTCATCAGCACGGCCATAGAGAGGTGCCGTAGAATCAAGAAACAGTCCATACATCATATTTTGCGATGAACCACAAAGTACAAGATTATACTTCAACTGCTTTTCATCAACAAATTTCTGCAACACTGACGGCAGTTCCGGGGATTGTTCCACCAGATACGGAAATTCATCCAGGCATAGCGTGAAACGCTTGTCTGTGCGATAATTGACCGCACGAAACAGAGACTCCCAATCCGGATAAGTCAACTTGTCAAAATCAGGAAATACTTGTGCTACTACCTTTGCAAGTAAAGTCCTTTGGTGCTGTCCTTCCGAACGGTCAGCAAGGAAATATACATCACTGTCCGACAACACCCTTTTGATAAGTGTTGACTTACCCAATCGCCTGCGACCGTACACTACGACCAACGAGGACTTCTCTCTTGAAAGAGCATCCCTCAGTCGTGCTGTTTCTTCTATTCTATCAACGAAGTTCATATTCAACATTAATTATGTATTGCAAACATAATGATTATGCAGCATAATACAAAATTTCAAGCCAAGTGTTTTTCTATATGGCAAAAGAATTTAATGTAAGGTAAGCGTCTCCAGGATGCCGTATCAGCATAAGAAAAGCAGGGTCACTGGCCCTGCTTGTTCTTTTTCCAGCGGTCTGGAAGTATATCTCTGTACGCTTCCAGTGTGGCGGACCTCTGCAAGACATCCGCTCTGTTAAGTATGTCTGTGAGGTACTCGAAGAAGTTTATCTTGTGCAGCCTGCATGAACATGCGAGAGAGTAGAAGATGCAGCCACGCTCTGCTCCGGCATGGCTGCCGAAGAAAAGGGAATTCTTTCTGGACAAGGATATGTACCTGTTGATTCTCTCAATGAGATTATTGTCCCACGAGTAGTCTCCACCAGTAGTTATAGCTTCGATACCATCCCATTCGTTGAGCATGTATTTGGCGGCCTTGAACATCTGCGACTTTGGAGGATATTTCCGAGGTTGAGACTTGATCTTGAGAAGCATCTCCTTCATCTGCCTGAGTATATGAGACGCATACTCCTGTCGCCACCTCAGATTATCTTTGACCGTCCAGCCGTCTTCTCCGATCTTATGCTTATGTTCATTCTGATAGAGCTGATTGGCTAGAGTCAGTATCTTGTCTGCATCAGCATTGCCTTTCATGTCCAGGAACTCTCTCTTGCAATGCTGAAGACAGGCTAGTCTTAATATCTTTCCTCCGGACTGTGCTGCGACTTTCTTGTAAGCTCCCAGGCCATCTGACTGTATCGCTCCGCTATATCCCTTGAGCTCTTTCAGTATTACCTCTTCGCTTCTTGAACCATCATCATAGAAGAAGTATGCCAGGCCGAGATGTGCTGCTACAATCACCCAGACATAACCCTTGCGGCTTCCCTTGCCGTCATTCAGTTCCTTCTTTACGAGAACTCTGTGGTAGGTCTCATCGCAGCAGAGATAGTTATCTTCTTTGACTGCCTTCTGCATCGCCTTGTATAAGTTTTCGAACAGAAGTGCTGTCTTCTTCAGCAGCCCGTGAGCGGTCTGTTTGTCGATATTGAAGCCGTTCTCGTTAAAGTACGCCACGATACGTTCCACCGGCATTGAGTACAGATAACGGAGCTGGGCTATGCCTGAGATGAACGACCCGTCGAAGCTGGAGTTCTGAAGAGGTGCAAGAGGAGCCTTTGCGCTTACAAGCTTATCTCCATCCTTTACTGTGTGGATATAATACAAGTGTTTGATGAACCTTGGAGGTATCATCTCATAGCGGACAGTCTCTCTTGTACTGAGCGGCTTCCGTCCTTCCATGCCGTCAGGATACACGTCATGCTTGACTGTCTCCATCTCGAAATGCATATTACGCTTTGCACCATTGTTACCGCGGGACTTGCGCTCAACTTCCTTCTGAGCAATCTCTTCTTCTGTCTTAGGAGTTACTGGAGTAGATGCTTGTTTCTCTGACTTCTTCTCAAGAAGCTTTGACATGCCACGAACTTGATTGTTGGCCTTGTCGAGACTCTTGTCGCGTTCTTTCAGGAGAGACTCCAGATTCGCTATAGTCTCGCGAAGCTCTGAGATGGTCACGACCATGGCATTCATGCTGGCAGACATGTTGTCAATAGTGAGTCTCAGCTGATCGTTTGTCGCATTCGACGCCTTCAGCCGAGACTCCAAAAGTTTGATTATCATGTCCTTTCCCATACATCTAAGGTACGAAGAAAAACGAGATATGTAATAGTTTTTAAGATTTATTTTATTGGTAATTAAAAGATTATCTGCATATAAACTGTGTTCTATAACGTTTGCGGAACTGCACACTTTCAAGTGAGATGCCGGACATTATGAAAGAGAAAGTCTCCCAGGAGAGCTCATAATATCCGGTATCGGCATTCTTTCGAGGCATCTCAAACGAGCCTCTCTCCAGATGCTTCTGATAAAGAAGAAAACCATCATTATCCCACTTCAGAAGCTTGACAGACTGGCGATTCTTGGAAAAGAACACGAACACATCTCCAGTCATCGGTGCCAGTGGAGACTCTGAGATAATCAGATTGAACAGGGAGTCTATTCCCTTGCTCATGTTCACGGGATGCTGGCACATGAAGTAACTCACATTGTTTGATAGCCCGAACATCACATACCTCCTACCATCCTACAGTGGCTGCGATAGATTGCCAATAAATCTGCAATACCCTCTGCAGTGCCTTCTTGAAGCGACAGGTTCACTCCGTCCGGGAAGGTGATGCTGTTGCCTCGCATGGCTGCTGAAGGCATCGGTGCGGATGAGGGTGCAAACTGAATAAACGAGACAGGCTTAATCTCGGAGGAACCAGCAATCAATGCTGTATCTCGCGTGCAATTAGACTTCTTAAGTGATTTTACAGACAGACCCTTTGTACGGAGCCAATACTTGATACCCTCATAACTAGTATGCGTAATACGGCAATATGATGAGAGAGTTGTCGCCTGACCACTCTGCACCAATGCAGAAAAATCAGCCCAGACACGCGTATAGCGGATACTTGCTAACTCAGGAGTGTGATTACATTGTGCTTCCATATCTACATAATTTTAATGAAGCACAAAGGAAAATCAGGCAGATGCAGACGTCAAGACGTAAATCTGGAGACGCTTACAATGTAAGGTGATGTGAGGCATGAACTCGTCAGCAATACGCTAAAGCCTCAATATATCATATAGTAACTAAAAATGCTCCTTTTTGTATATTATATGATATGTTGGGGCTTTAAAAATTCAGTTATTCGAAAATTTCCAATAACTGAATTTTTGCTTGCCAAAAGAAAAAGATATGTCTCCACTCTCAACTTGACTTTAATGACCGTTATTATATACACGGGCAATAAAGTTAAGTCAAATAGAGGGAGAGAAGAAAATTAGCTTACTTACTGGTATTATTTTCTTTTCGCCAGCAATGAAATTCTATACATAATCTTCCGTAAACCTCATAGCACAGCTGGCAAATTTGCACCAAAAACCACCTTTTTTATCAAAGTCTTTTCATTTGTTTTCCTTGTACCGGAAAAACGCATTATCTTTGCAAAAGTTCAGCGAAGAATAAAGAGCAAAATCAGACTTTCCTACCGTTTAAGTTTCAAACTATTGGTAGTCAATTAGTCTAATATGCTGCATCGGATGTTCACCACGATGATGTTTTAACCCCATGACTCCAAAACCAAGACTGGAAACTTTGAAAGCCGCTGTTCCTGTATCAAGTATACGGTGATGTGACAGGATAAATGTCTGCTTCCCACTTGCGTCTGTAGATTTAACAAGTTCAGTATGATCTGTTCCGGACAATTTGTTCCCTTTTGTCATGATTGAAGGTAGCGTCAGTGCCGTTCCTATCGTAACAGATTTCTTTAAGAAATCACGTCGTCCAATTATTGTTGTCCCCATTTCACACTCCATTATTCAGTTCGACAATACCAATTTCTTGCAGCCATGCAACAATACGTTCGTAAGCGGTATCATATGTTCCTCTACGGATTTGTATTCCTTCAAGTATTTCTGACTGCGGACATAATGAACGGATAAGATTATAGCTCGCCTCTGCAGAACTTGTCCCACTTGTACAGAATGGCACTACGGTTTTTCCGACAAGCTCATGCGTGTTGAGAAATGAGCGGATCGGAGGTGCTGCTGTTTCTACCCAAATGGGGTATCCGATGAATACAACATCGTACGAAGAGATATTCTCGACAGACGTTTCCAAAGGTGGGCAATATTCCGCTGCAACTTCTTCACGGGCTTGTGCCAGCAATGTTTCATAGTCATCGGTATAAGTATCCACAGTCTTGATTTCCACAAGGTCGCTCTTTACCGTTTCATGTATGTATTCGGCAATAGTTCGTGTATTTCCCGTATGCGAGAAGTAAACGACCAATATTTTCCTATTCCCGGAAGGTTCTGCAGGTTCTTCAACTTGTGGAGTTTCGGTAGATTCTTTTTGAGGCTCATCTGCGGAACAGCCCGTTGCTACCAACATAAGCCATGTCAATAGAAAATAAATTTTATTTTTCATATCTGTATCTTTATGTTATACTGATGCAAATGTAAAAGAAAAGCCTCGCAACATATTGGCTGCGAGGCTCAAGTTGATTTGCCTTCAGGCTCATTGATATATTTTGGTGTCGTCGTTTAACTATAGCTTACCAGATACTTTAATACCTTGATGAACCTTGTCAGGCTAATTGCTATTTTAAGGAATCCTTGAAGAATTCTTCTATCTTATCAAATGGTATAACATCAAGATTGTCATATAAATCGACATGATTGGCTCCGGGAATGATCATCAATTCCTTTTTGTCAGTCGTAAGTTGCTTATAGGCATCTTCACTGAAATAACGCGAATGGGCCTTCTCTCCATGTATCATCAACACGGCACTGCGAATTTCACTGATATAAGTAAGCAACGGCATATTGATGAATGACAACACACTGGTTTTCGTAATTCCTTCGTTGGAATTTGGGGAACGGTGGTGATAGCCGCGCTTTGTCTTATAATAGTCATGATAATCCTTTACAAATTGTGGAACATCCTCCGGCAACGGATCCAATACACCTCCGTCACGTTCATATTTCCCGGAACCATACTCTTTCGTACGCAGATCATTCAATTGTTTACGAAGGTTGTAGCGGGCATCCGCATTATTGTTGGCATCAAAATATCCATTGGCATTCACTCGGCTCATATCGTACATGGTCGATGTTACAGTAGCCTTGATTCGGGGATCGTTAGCTGCCGCATTGAGGGCAAATCCTCCCCAACCGCATATACCGAGAATACCAACCCGTTCCGGATCCACATCTTCACGGTTAGTCAGATAATCTACGGCCGCGCTGAAATCTTCCGTACTTATTTCGGGTGATGTAAGGTTGCGGGGAGTACCTCCGCTTTCTCCATAATAGGAGGGATCAAAAGCAATGGTTAGAAAACCACGTTCAGCAAGAGTCTGGGCATATCTTCCGGAAACTTGTTCTTTCACCGCCCCATAAGGACCGCAGACAGCTATCGCGGCCAATTGTCCCTGTACATTTTTCGGTTTATAGAGGTCGGCGGCAAGGGTGATGCCATAGCGGTTGTGAAAAGTGATTTTCGTATGTTCCACCTTATTGCTTTGCGGAAATGTCTTGTCCCACTCCTGAGTCAGTTCCAATACTTCCATATCTGTCGTTTTTATTGATTCCTTTGCCATTGTATTCATAAATGTAAGAAATGTCAGAATGGCAATTATTTGTAGTTTCATAATAATCAATTTACATGATATTGTCAGACATTAGAGTCCTACCTGTTTTTGCTGTTCTGCATTATAGCGGTCTCCGATAACGGGAATCTGAGCCACTGCATTCTCCAAATCCTTCCATTCTTCGGACGAGAGGGAAAAATCCAAGGTCCGAAGGTTCTCCTCCAGGTGGGACAGTTTTGTAGTTCCGGGAATAGGTACAATCCACGGAGCCTTCTGGAGCAACCAGCCGAGTGTAACCTGGGCTGAAGTCATTCCACGAGTGCGACCGAAATCTTGCAGCACATTTACAATACGTGTGTTTGCACGTATCGCCTCCGGCTGGAAACGCGGCAAAGTCTGACGGTTGTCATTGTTTTCATCGAAAACCGTGTATTCGTTGATGCATCCGCCCAGAAAACCTCTGTTGATCGGACTGTAAGGGACAAAACCGATTCCCAGTTCACGACATACATCCAACACGCCGTTTTCCTCCACCAAGCGGTGCATCAGGTGGTATTCGCTCTGAATGGCTGTCAGCGGGCAGATGGAGTGGGCCTTACGGATGGTCTCGACACTGACCTCACACATGCCCCAGTGTTGAACTTTACCTTCCTTTATCAGATCAGCAATCGTTGCCGCCACCTCTTCTACAGGAGTGTTCGGGTCAGCACGGTGCTGGTAAAACATGGGAAGGGAGTCAAGTTTCAAGCGGCGAAGCGAATCTTCGCAATAACGTCGGATGGTTGCCGGACGGCTGTCCTGGCGACCGGTTGCTTTGCCATTGACCACTTCGTGCCCGAACTTGGTTGTCACGCTGATACGGTTCTTGAATTCTGACAATGCCTCGCCGGCGAGTTCTTCATTATTCAGAGGGCCGTAAATAATGGCGGTATCAAAAAGTGTCACACCACGTTCTACAGCCTCATGCAACAGACGGATGCACTGCTTCCTGTCCGGATGCTGGCTACGGTTATAAGTCATCCCCATTACACCGAATCCCAGTGCTGATACTTCGAATGCAGCTGTACCCGTACCCAAGACACGATGTCCTTTGATATGGGCAGAATCTTTGTCATTATCAGTGGCCGACCTATTTTCTGCAGCGAACACTTCATTCAAGCCCGATGGCATGGCCAACGCCACACCTGCCAAAGCTGCAGTCTTCAGAAATCCACGGCGGCTGATATTCATTTTATTGTTCTCCTCCATGATTCAATAATTTTCAGTTAATAACTTAATGAATAGAGAAGGCTCCGTCTACCAGAAGAGCATGTCCGTCCACAAAACTTGCCTGAGGTGAACAAAGCCATAATACAGCATTGGCTATCTCTTCCGGTTTGCCGAGTCTCCCCGCAGGAATATCACGTACTAATTCTTTTTCCAGACTGGGATTACGACGTATCAGTTCTTCAGCCATCGGAGTTCGGATGGCTCCAGGGCAAATGGCGTTTATTCGGATTCCTTTGGCTGCATAATCTATGGCAGCCGTACGAGTCAGACCAATTACGGCATGTTTGCAAGCAATGTATGCCGCCTGTCCTGGAAATCCCGTAACACCACCTTGTGACGAGGTATTGACAATTGCACCTCCGCCCTGTTTCAGCATCTGAATAATCTCATAACGCATGCAGTTCCATACACCTTTCAGATCAACGGCTACCGTACGGTCAAATTCCTCATCAGTAATCTCTGCCATCGGCCGTTGCGGAGTCTGTATTCCGGCATTGTTCAATGCAGCATCCAATCGCTTATAAGTTGTGACAATCCAGTCGAGCATTTCTTTGACAGCCTGTGTGTCGGATACGTCACAACGATATGATACAGCCTTATAACCTTCCGAAACCAGTCTCTCAGCTTGTTCTTTGGGATCGTTTATATCCACCAGTATTACGGTGGCGCCTGCTTTTGCAAAAGCTTCTGCAGCTGCCAGTCCTATGCCTGCCGCTGCTCCTGTTACCATTGTTACTTTTCCATTCATATTTTCCATGATTCTCTTAATTTTTATGTTATGGTGCAAATTTAAGAAGAAAGCGTTGCAACAACTTTGTTGCAAGGCTCAATCAATTTTATCTGTAAGCTCATTATGAGATTATCGGACGATAATATCATTTCAATTTATCAGTAAACCAATTGACGACTTTCTCTATTATCGGCTTTTGGAACCAATATATGTCGGCATGACCGGCATTTTTGACCAATACATACTGTACATCCGTACCGTTTTTACGAAGTGCCTCATACAGTTGGTCGCTTTGTACCTGAGAAACCAGTTTGTCTGCAGTTCCGTGCATAATCAAGAAAGGAGGCAGCCTTTTTTTATAGGTCCCATAGGACTTGCATGCATGGCTTTTATGGTATCACTCAAGATGGAACTGCCCTTAAAACTTGCAAATGCGGGTCCATGAACCAACAAGGCTTCTGTTACTGCAGGTGAAGCATGGACTTCTTGTATCTCCTTCGAGTACCCTTCGCCAATATTCAATAAATTGCTGATACCGTAGATGGTTACCACAGCTTGGACATCAGACCGTTTGTCTGTAAAATCTCCTTGGTCAAATTCATTTTCATTTCCTGTAACTCCAAGCATCTGCGAAAGATAACCTCCGGCAGAATCATCTATGACACCTATCTTTTCCGGGTTGATGCCAAACTGTTCGGCATGTTCCCTTAAATAACGTATGGCAGATTTTCCGTCTATAACTAACGCCGGAAATTTGTCCGGTACTGTGCGGTATTCAATGGATGCGACCACAAAGCCTGCCTCTGCCAGTGCCATTCTCATCTCAATATATCTTTCGTTCGCAGCAGATGTAAAACCTCCACCTGGACAAAAAACAATGGCCGGCTTAGGCTCATCTGTCTGTGGAATAAGTAAAGTCATCTTTAATGTTCTGTTTTCCCGACTTGTTGTAATCTGCGAATACACTATTCCACTGACAACATCAATATGGCCGTTTGTTATTTCGACTTCCATTACTTCCTTTCCATTCTATCCTACTGTTTGAGCCGAAACGAATGCAATACTGTTTATAAAAATTGAAAGGAATAGAATAATTGTCTTCTTCATAAAAAATATAATTAGAATTGATTAGTCCGATTTATTTCAAGGACGGAGATCCATCAGACTGTGACCTTATTTCACGAATCAACCTTGCCGGATTGCCTGTGACAATGGTATTCGGCTTGACATCATGCTTTACGACACTTCCTGCACCAACCACCGCATTCTCTCCGACTGTGACTCCCGGAAGGATAGTGGCACCGGCTCCGATCCACACCTTCCGGCAGATATGTACAGGTTTGCAGGTAATCACATGGCGCTTCTCCAGGTCGTGATTGTTCGATATGAGCTGGACGTTCGCGGCAATCTGCACATCATCGTCTATTGTGATTCCTCCGGCAGACATCATCAGACATCTGGGCATGATAATGACATTGCGACCAAACCTGACGTTGGCGGTCCTGACGCCGGAAAATGGTGTCTCGACACGGCAGTTTTCTCCGAGATTCGGAAAAACCTTATGCAGCAGTTTTCGATATTCTTCCGTGCGGAAGCGTATGGTTCAACCGGAAAATATCTTGCCGCAGCTCTTTTGCCTTTTCAAGCTCTTCCGCACTCTGGTGCAGACAGTCTATTCTTATCTCTTCTATCATAAGTTACTTGAGCACTTGTTTGGCCCACTCTCCGGCCTGTCTTGTTCCTCCGTTACACAACCGTCCTTCTTTCCATCCGATTTCAGGATAGAGTTTCTGGAGTTGTCTTACACTGCCGGCAATCGAACTTCCTCCGGAAGTCGCGAACGGGATGACGGTTTTACCTGAAAAATCATATTTCTCAAGAAATGTGTTGACCGGACGGGGACACAAGCCCCACCAGATCGGATAACCGAGAAACACCACATCATAATCTTTCGGATTGACGGTATCCCCTCCCAGTGCGGGACGTGATTTTTCGTCTGCCATTTCCACCGAGCTGCGGCTAGACTTGTTGTTCCAGTCGAGGTCCGCCGATGTATAGGCTTTGGCAGGAGTAATCCTGTAAAGTTTGCCACTTGCTTCTTTTGCTATAACTGTAGCTACCTTTTCAGTCGTTCCCGTGCAGGAGAAATACGCCACAAGGACTTTTTTGTCAGTATTGTCCGTTGCATGCTGCGCGTTCAATGAGCTTCCCCAGAAGAGTAGCCCCATCATTGTCAGTGCCAATATTTTCATACTATTTCAATTTAGAATACTCTTGTTCATTGACAGGTTCCAACCATTCGTTGCTGCTGTTCTCACCGGAAACTTCAATGGCCAGATGAGAAAACCAACTGTCAGGAGCAGCCCCATGCCAATGTTTTACACCGGCCGGAATATATACTGAATCCCCGGGACGAAGTTCCACTGGTTCTTTTCCCCATTCCTGATAATATCCTCGGCCGCCAACACATATAAGTGTTTGTCCTCCACCTTTCGTGGCTTTGTGTATGTGCCAGTTATTGCGGCATCCGGGTTCAAATGTAACATTGACTACTGGTACACCCTCTGTTACGATCGGGGCAGTATAACTTTGTCCCACAAAATATTTGGCATAGGCGTCATTCGGTTTGCCTATCGGAAAAATAAGGGTCTGTCCATACGCCTCAAGAGAAGCAACCGAACTACTGTCAGCATTTTCAGTCCACACCTCCTTAGCCATGCGGAAAGCTGCCCATGCTTTGGACCAGCCGGCATAAAATGCGGCATGGGTAAGAATTTCGGCAATCTCGGTTTTTGTCACCCCGTTCTTCTTGGCCATTTCAAGGTGAGATTTGAAAGATGAATCGATCAGCCCCTGCGACATCAGGGCTACTACTGTTACGATGGAACGGTCGCGTAACGGAAGCAGATCGTTTCTGCTCCATACTTCCCCGAACAGAATATCATCGTTCAGGTGTGCAAACTCAGGAGCAAATTCTCCGAGAGTGTCATGTCCAGCGGTCTGTTTGATTTTAACTTGTGATTTAGCCATAAATGGGAACATTAAAGCCAATATTAATACCAATGAAATTGTTTTTGCCTTCATACTCTATACTTTTAGTTTGACATTCACCATTGATTTCTTATATCTTATGATGCAAATTTACGCAGAGTATATAATTCCTGGTTTGTTGCAAAGCTCATATTGATTTGTTCTGAGGCTCATTTCACCAAAGAAGGAGGAACTCCGTATTCTTCCTTGTATATTTTTGAGAAGTGAGACAGGTTCTTGAATCCGACATCGAAACAGGCTTCCGTCACTTTCTTTTTTCCTGATTTGATCAGGTCATGTGCCGCTTCCAGACGGCGCTTGATAATCCATTTTTGAGGAGTAAGATTGCTGATTTTAGAAAAATCCCTTTTAAAAGTAGCCAAACTGCGTCCTGTGTAACTGGCTATTTCTGCCATTGAAAGATCGAACATATAATTTTCGTTCAAGAAGTCAAGAATATCAATCTTCCACGGCTCGACAAAGTCAAACAGGGAGGCATAAAGATTTATATCCGTATTGAGCAGTACATAGACACCCTCAATCATTTTTAATTTCAATATTTCCTCTGAAGGTTTCTCTTGCGCTTCGAAATAAGGTATTACCGATTCGAACAGGGAGCGTATATCCGGTCTGTTACTTGGCAACAGGCGAAAACTTATTTTTTCCCGTTTTGAATCTGCCGGTATTTGTTGTCGGTTAAGCGTCTGATAGAATTCTTTCAGGAATGGTCTTGAAAATTTCAATACTACTGAATGGTATGGTTCCCCATTTTCTACCTTTTTCTGAAGCCACATCCGATGGTCACGTCTCATGAACGCGCATTCACCGGCGTGCAAAATTCTTTTCTTTCCACGCTCGTCTATTTCCAATTCACCGGAGCATAGATAAATAAGCGTATGTTCCTTATTTTCGTGGGCACACCCTCTATCGTTGGTAAAATAACTTGCTATAAGTATATTCGAGCAATTTATGACATCTAATCGTTCCATATTCTTTTTTTTGCAAAAATAGCGATATAGAACCAGTTTATCTTTGTTCTAAGGCTCATTTTCTACCAATACCAAAACAAAATAGACGGCGATTGTCAGTCTGTCGCTATAACGGTGTATCATCTGGGCTATCACTTCCTTACCGCTTCCGCTCGGACCGAGTATCAGGACTGAAAGTTCCGATGGTGCCACACGACGAGCCAGTGAAGCGGCTTTTCTGGCAGCTTCACTGGTACGTTCAACAAAAGAACGTTCTTTACGTACAATAACAGGCTGCTTAAGCATACTATGTACTAATTCTATCAGTTGCTCTTGATGAACAGGCTTTTGCAAATAATCCTTAGCACCGAGTTTGATAACACGGACTGCATCCGTGATACAGGCATAATCTGTCATGACAATAAATGGAACTTCCATCTTAGAACGCATCATCCATTCCAAAAGGCTGATACCGTCACCTTCCGGCAGGCGTACATCTCCCAATACCAGACTGATTTCGTTTTTCTTCAGAATACTACGTGCTCCGGGTTCATCTATAGCTGTCAATACTTCGTAACCGGCCTTCTGCAGCCATTTTTCAATCATGCCGCTAAGTATCATATTGTCTTCAACTATCAGAATTTTCATATTTTTAATATTAATACTATTATAAAATACGAAAATCAACACTAGAGATTTTAAATTAACCGACATACAACTAATCATAATAAATATTGTTTATACTTAAAGAGTTATCCCTTCCATCAAAGATAAATCCCAATCCTGCTTTGCCAGCCGCATTTATTCCTTTTTTCAGGAGAATTTTCTTTATGGCTTACGCCATGAAAATTCACCTGAAAAAGAATGCGGCGGCAAACGGATTAGAATTAAAGGAAAGATTACAGGGATTAACTGCGACCGACGTGACGCATAGTCGTAAATCAAAGGCGGCTATCCTTATATTCCATATATGGCCTCATAAATACTGTGAAAATCCACTTTCCCCAATAACAAAACATAGCCTGCTTATCAAGTCCCGAAATAAGACAGGGATTTCAGCTCCCTCCGATCTGCATAGTCAGGTGGCTTCGATATGCTTTTCTCTTATTATCTATTCTTTTTCTCCCTCTGTTTCCCATTATTTCTCCTTCGTATGACATATAATGACATATCGAGTATGAAAATTTTTGTAAAAAGCATTATAAAAGGCTGTCGCCTACGTAAAGGAAATCAAGAACGACACGCTGCAAAAGTGTATTGACCATTTGAAACAATGGGAACAGAACCCGAATTGTCTATGTGAGATTGAAATCTACTATAACTCTGTTCCGCACTCATTCGGATTCCGACAAGTCTATCCCGATGGTAGAACGGGTATTGTTGGAGGCTTGCTCTATTACAGACAGCCCGACCAATCATTTGCCGTATTGCTGAATCCTATTCACGGGGGAACATACACTCATAGGATGTTGCACTCCAAAAAATGAAAAAGCCAACTTAGGTTTGCCAGGTGCAGATTTAAGTTGGCTTTTCTTGTGTCATTATGGTACTGGAAAAATTATCCTCCAATTCTCATCAGGGTTATATACATCTTCGGAGTCTTCTTCTTGACTACACCATGCTCCGAAAAAATCTTCAACCATCCCTTCTGTCATTGTATTTATAATTGAATATGGACGGGAAACTTTTCTTTTTATGTAGCCTAATCTATATCCATCTTCTGAATCAATGAATCTAAATCCCTCTTCTCCATAGGAATACAGTTTACTTAGTTCCTCATCATCTATCTCATATTTTTCTTTGCAATGCTTTGTAATAGCTGATTCTAAAATAGCACTTTGGAGTTGTGCTATTTCAGACAACAAAGCACATATATCCACTATCTTATCAAAGTTCAAATCTATTTCTTTCAGCCCATTTGCAGGAAATTTATACGAATAGATTTCTCTATAAATTCTCGACTTATTAATGAAAGACTTAATATTTTCACCCTCTACTTTATCATATCTTGATACAATGTCGCCTATAATATTTATAGTTTTTGAATGATTCATGGCAATAAGATCATCGCTCCATTCTTGATATGGATTTGTAAAGACAACTGCTCTTGCACAACTTAAAAGAGGATAATACATCAAGTACGGTTTTACAATTCTCAAATTTTTGAATTCAGCATATTCAGCAGAAGTAAGCATCACAGAAGAAGCCAATATCATTTTTGACGCCAAATATGTACGAACAATCCATTGAGTATTCGTTGTAATATCTAGGTTCTTTGCTATATCTGCAAAAGGCTGTCGCAAACTATTTATTACAGACTCTATTTTTTTACTCTCGAAATTCTTGAATAGTTCATTATATTCAAAATAGTCATCTTTAATATTCGACCTACACATAATTTTTTACTTGTTTACAAAATTTAATATTTCAGTTTTTCCACAAAACTTTTCGCTGGTTTGAATGCCGGCACATTGTGGGCAGGTATGATCATTGTCGTATTCTTGGATATATTACTGGCTGTTTTCTCTGCACGATGCATTATGATAAAACTTCCAAATCCACGAAGAAAAACCTCTTCCCGTTAATTATAGAGGTCTTGATAGTTTCCATCATTCCTTCGATGACTTGCATTACAACCTGTTTCTCAATACCTGCCTTTGTTGCAATCTCTGCTACTTTTTCTGCTTTTGTCATAATTATATTATTTATTATTTCTCAATTAAGTGTAAAACGGCATCGTGGGTAATTCAAGCATCCCCCAAAAGTACCGTATCTCCCTTTGCGTTCCACAAGATTACCACCGCACTTCGGACATTTGCCATTGGCCGTAATGGCTACATTGATCCTATTTGCTATACTCTGTTTCTTGGTCTTCTAAGTGATAGCATTATTGGATTCCATATATAGTTACCAATGAATATTTTTGTCTTTCAAGTTTAGTGATTCACTCACAAGGGTAAAAACACAATCATCTCCAAACCATGGAGTTTCAAAACATTCCGGTTTTGAGTATGATGAATCACGACACATCATTCCGTAAAGAGGACAACATCTAAAAGGACATTCTTTTGTTAGGAATTTGAACATAGCCTCCAATGCGATAAGTTCTAATACATCCATAGATGCATCTTCTGATACATCTGTATTAGGATCATCCACTTTCTTCGTTGTACTTGGGAAGTAATGGCCTTGAGTCAATGAATGAACAAATGGAATCCCCAACCATCTAATGATACTATTTAAATTATCAATTGATATAGTATCAGAAGGCTCTTCGTATAATACAGTAAGCAATGGTAGCATTTTATTTGATAGAAGCACGCGGTTCAGAACGGTTTTTATATAATCTAATTCAGAACGCAGATTCTTGTCCAATTTCATTAAAAAACGGTTTGCCATTCCATCAAAAAAATCAAGTATTGAAATATCGTCTTTACCTCCTGCACTAATGCTTGATTCATTGATATATTCACAAAATAGTTGCATACCATCACTAATTTTTTCTTTTTCAGCTTTTGATAAAAGATTAATTAGTGTGTTTCCAGGGGTCATACTGAAAAGAGATGCATGACAACAACAAATTAACAATTTCTTATTATCATATAATGATGGATAATTATGCAGACACAGCATTCTAACAATGTTATAAGGCATATCATCATGTCCTGCTGTAGGGTCGACAAGACTTTGATATAGAGCAGCCATACTTTCTTTTATGATATGGGCTCCCAATGCTATATCATAAGTAATACCATCATTAAATACAATTATTAGGCTCACAGTAGGAATAGTTCTTTCACCAATGGAATGAATTCCAAATTTGATTTGTATTCTATGTGCAGGATCTATTTTTTTATTTACAAATAGATTATCATTGGTCTCACCATACCCTATGTTGAAAATGTCTCTTCTACATTTCATACTTTCAGAATAAGTAATGGAATATGGCAACGTTATTTCATCTAACGTCTTAAACTCTTCTATCAGTTTCTGCATGCAATCATAACAAAATATACTTGTTGATAGTCCCCATAATGTGGCTATATTTTGCCAATAATGGATGTATTCATGTATAAATGTACCTCTGTCTGTCTGACTTATTTGGGATAAATCAGTATCAAAATCACCTTTGGTATAAATATGAAAAAACGATGTATTGTATTCTCCTTTAGTTTCTTGTAAGAACTCTTGTTCTGTAACACCTAATCTATCAATAAATCTACAATTTGCCATAAAAACTTAGTATTTTTTGCAAAGGTACCATGAATTATTAAACACTAATATGTGATTCAACTTTTATTTTAAAGAAACTATGTTGGAACTGTCCTTCTCGGATAGCTCTTTTTGTAGGTGTACGATTCAAGTAAGAGGATATGAATGAAGAAAAGGGAAAATAAAAAAACAGCCATTGACAAGTCGATGAACTACAGGGCAAAGGTGGCCAATGCTTCTTGTATGATGGCAAGGTCTGGCCACGAGTGTTTTTGGAGAAAATCATCCTCGCTTTGCTGCAGTATTTTCTCCGAAAACCTTGCCGTACCGAAAACATTAGCCGTACCGCCCTCGTAGTTCAACGTACTGCCAAAGTTTGAGTATTAATCATATAAAAAAGATAAAACTATGAATCAAGCAATCATCGCAAGTGTACCGATGGGGCCGATACAAATGCCATCCTACATCCAATTCTTTTTTCTTCTGTTCCCGTTCTTTCCTATCCTCGTATGACATTTGATGACACCTGATGACATCTAATGTCATCTATTTGTAATTCAATCATTTAATCAATTTATCACTTTACATTTGGACTGTGGAACAAATCAAGTAGTCACTCAAAACAAAAGATTATGGCACAAGAAAACAGTCCTGACAAGGGAAAAAGGCAAGGCCGGATAAAGAAACCGGAAAAGCCTTATGTAGAACAAATTGACGAACTTCTGCTGGTACATAACAAGAATGACCCCAAGGAGGGTTTGGGAGTGGTCAGCAAGGCAGACGAGAAAGGCAATTATCAGACGGTTAAACCGGAAGAGAAGAATGAGAACTCATTCCTGAAATTCGACAAGAATTCAAGTATTCTCGAAAACTTCATCAAGAATTTCTGGAGCCAGCTGAAAGAGCCTACGCATTTCAGGCTTATCCGTATGACCTTCAACGATTACAAGCAGAACAAACAGGCCCTCAAGGACCTGGCCGAAGGCAAGAAGACAGATGCAGTAAAGGAGTTTCTGAAACGCTATGAAATCGTACCGAAAGTAAACAATCAGAAAAACAGTCAAACAAAAGAGGAGGAAACAACAATGGCAAAGAAGCAAGAACAGACAACGCAGGCTCAGCCTGAACAGGTATCACAGGTGGAAGCTGCCGCACAGGGACGTGAACAGCAGGAACCGCAACGCCAGCAGACACCCACGTACCGCTACAACGAGAACATGATTAATTGGGAGGAACTGGGTAAGTTCGGCATATCCAAGGAAATGCTGGAGCAGTCCGGACAGCTTGACAGCATGTTGAAAGGATACAAGACCAACAGGACCATGCCGCTGACACTCAACATTCCTGGGGTACTGACCGCAAAACTTGATGCACGCCTTTCATTCATATCCAACGGCGGGCAGGTCATGCTGGGCATCCACGGTATCAGAAAAGAACCGGAACTGGACCGTCCTTATTTCGGACATATCTTCACGGAAGAGGACAAGAAGAACCTGCGTGAAAGCGGGAACATGGGACGCGTGGCTGACCTTAACCTGCGTGGCAACACGACAGAGGCGTGTCTGATTTCCATCGACAAGAATACCAACGAACTGGTAGCCGTACGACAGGAGCATGTCTATATCCCGAATGAAATCAAAGGTGTGACTCTGACTCCGGATGAAATTCAGAAACTGAAAAACGGTGAACAGATATTCGTGGATGGCATGAAATCCAATCAAGGCAAGGAATTCAATGCCAATCTGCAATACAATGCGGAAAGAAGAGGCATCGAATTTATTTTCCCGAAAGACCAGGCTTTCAACCAGCAGACGCTTGGCGGTGTACCGCTTTCTCCCATGCAGCTCAAAGCGCTGAACGAAGGCCACACCATCCTTGTAGAGGATATGAAACGAAAGAACGGCGAACTGTTTTCCTCCTTCGTTACCATGGATAAGGTAACAGGCGGTCTCCAATATACGCGCCACAATCCGGAAACGGGAGAAATCTACATACCGAAGGAAATCTGTTCGGTACAACTCACACCGGAAGACAAGGAAGCGTTACGCAAAGGGCAGCCAATCTATCTTGAGAACATGATCAACCGTAAAGGTGAGGAATTCTCGTCATTCGTCAAGCTGGATCTGGCAAGCGGAAGACCACAGTATTCCAGAACTCCTGACGGTTTCAACGAACGACAGGCACCTACCATCCCAGCTGAGGTTTACGGCCACCTGCTTTCGGCACAGGAAAGAGCAAATCTTCAGGACGGAAAGGCCATCCTTGTAACGGGTATGAAAGGTCCCAACGGCAAACCGTTCGATTCCTATCTGAAAGTAAACGCAAACACCGGACAGCTGCAATATTTCCAGGAAAATCCGGATGCACGCCGTAATACCTCACAGCGTGCTTCACAGACTGACAATACCCAGCAGCAGGAACAGAAGAAGGGACCAAAACAGGCTGTCTGACCTGAACGGGATTCAAATCATTCAAATCATCAATTACTAAAAAAGGAAAGAACATGAACAAGAACAATCATCATATCTACAAGGCTGAACAAATCGACTGGGAGAAACTGGAATCGGTAGGTATCAGCAGATCGCAAATTGAAAAGGACGGAAACATGGACCTGCTCCTTCAGGGAGAGGAAACCAATGTCATGTCCATTAAAATCAAGACTCCTGTATTTTCACTGACCATGGACGCCACACTCAGTCTGATTGAAGACGAGAATGGAAATCCGGTCATCAGCGTAAACGGTATCAACCCTTCAGGTGAATAAATAAGAATCCATAATGTATCATCTCTCTTTCCATACGGTAAGTCCGTATGGAAAGATATAAAAACAGAATTTATCATGATTGCCATATTAACAGACAAACCAAGTGTAGGAAAAGAAATCGGAAGAATCATCGGTGCAACCAAAGTAAGAAACGGATATGTGGAAGGAAACGGCTACATGGTTACATGGACTTTCGGGAACATGCTGTCACTGGCCATGCCGAAGGACTACGGAACCCAGAAGCTGGAACGGAATGACTTTCCTTTCATCCCATCCGAATTTGAACTGATGGTACGGCATACACGCACCGAGAACGGATGGATACCGGACATTGATGCCGTGCTCCAGCTTAAAGTAATCGAGAGGGTGTTTCAGGCATGCGATACCATCATTGCGGCTACCGATGCCAGCCGTGACGGGGAAATGACATTCCGCTATGTCTATCAATACCTAAACTGTACACAGCCTTGCTTCCGTCTGTGGATTTCCTCTCTTACTGACGAGTCTGTACGTCAAGGCATGGAAAATCTAAAACCGGACAGCTGTTACGACAGCCTGTTCCTTGCTGCCGACAGCCGCAACAAGGCGGACTGGATTCTCGGAATCAACGCCAGCTATGCCATGTGCAAGGCGACGGGACTCGGCAACAATTCCCTCGGACGGGTACAGACACCGGTACTGGCTGCCATCAGCAGACGCTACCGTGAAAGGGAGAACCATATTTCATCGGACAGCTGGCCCATCTATATCAGCCTGCAAAAGGACGGCATCCTTTTCAAGATGCGCCGCACACAGGATCTTCCAGACAAAGAATCCGCTACAATGTTTTTCCAGGACTGCAAGCTGTCACATCAGGCACAGATTACAGGTATCAGCCACAGCGTTAAGGAAATACTTCCACCGGATCTGCTTGACCTGACACAACTTCAGAAGGAAGCGAACATCCGCTATGGTTATACCGCATCAGAGGTATATGACATCGCACAGTCCCTTTATGAAAAGAAACTGATTTCCTACCCAAGGACTTCCAGCCGTTATCTGACGGAGGATGTGTTTGACTCGCTTCCACCAATCATGGCGCGTCTGCTATCATGGGAGCTGTTCCCTGCAGCTAAAGGAACTGGAGGTATTGACATATCCAATTTGTCCCGCCACGTAATAAGCGCAGAAAAAGCCAATGTACATCATGCCATCATCATTACAGGTATCCGTCCCGGAAATCTGTCCGAAAAGGAAATGCAGGTTTACAGACTTGTAGCCGGAAGGATACTTGAAACATTCATGGCTCCATGCCGCATAGAAACGACAAATGTTGAAGCGGTTTGTGCGGCACAACATTTCAAGGCCGAACAAACAAGAATCATTGAAGCCGGCTGGCATGATGTGTTCATGCGTTCCGACATGGTTCCAAAATCAGGATATTCTGTCAATGAACTCCCCGAAGTGGAGAAAGGTGATAACCTGAATGTATGCGGATGCAACATGGTACACAAAAAAGAGCTACCGGAAGATCCGTTCACGGATGCAGAACTGGTGGAATACATGGAGCTGAACGGACTGGGCACGGTATCCTCACGTACCAATATCATCCGTACACTGGTTAACCGTAAGTATATCCGTTATTCAGGGAAATATATCGTTCCGACCCCGAAAGGCATGTTCACCTACGAAACCATCCGTGGAAAGAAAATTGCGGATACTTCACTCACCGCAGACTGGGAAAAACAGCTGACCGGACTTGAAAGCGGAATGATAACCGGACAGGACTTCCTGAACAGGATCAGGACTCTCGCCAAGGAAATGACTGATGACATTTTCAACACCTATTCCACAAAAGAAGAATAACATCTATACCTAAGCAACCAGGAGAATGCAGGCCGAAAGGTCTGCATTTTTTTGTATCCGTACAGAAAAGAATCTGTTTTTCCGCTTTTAAGCGGCAAAGGTCTTGGATTGCCTGCCTTTTGCCGCAAGGCTGCCCTCAAGGGCTTGGCTGGACAGGAAAAAATCATCCTCGCTATGCTCCGGTATTTTTTCCTGCCAGGCCTTGCGCAAAAAGGCAATCCAAGAGGCCGGAGGCCTATAAAATCGGGAAAACACATCCCGATGGGATTATTCATTCATAAAATTAAGGATTATGAAACTACAGATTATCGAAAGTATCAGCAAGCATGCGGTAACCCTGGTACTGGTTATCGGAATACTTATGCTGACAGACAAAGGTATCATGCCTACAGGTATGATTGCAATGCTCCTGCTCACCGGAGGAATCGTAGGATTTCTTTTCAGAGCTCTTCTACTGATTGTCAGGATAGTATTTATCTTTTTCATTGTCGGACTCCTGTTTTTCTAACCAATAAAACCTACAGATATGAAAACAAGTACATGTATATCTTCCGCTCCTGTCATGCCGGCTGTATGGCCACAGAGCGAACATATCAGACCGGTCAAAAGACGTCTGCCCAATACAGTTGATGAACCTAAAAACATCGGCTACTATCTGGAATCTCTGCGTGATATTTCCAGCAATCCTGACAGAGAGAATGTCCTGAAAGAATTCTTCAAGGAAACTTATGTATAACCATAAAATTTTTCAATTATGTTTTTTCAATCAATTTATCAGATGATTACAGCAGGTACGGATCTGAATATCAATATCTGTAAAGTGGACAACAACCTGAGTGTGGCAGTCATGCCAAGGCGGAACAGCCTGAAAGAGGATACGCGGCAAAACATGGTGCCACTGGTCGTAAACGGAACACCGGCAGAATTGGATATGGGCTTCCTGCAGACCATACTCCAACCGATACAGAAGGTACAGGGACTACTTGTCAATGCGGAAAATTTCGAGAAACAGGCAGAAAAGGCTACATCACAGGCCAAATCATCCAAGGCTCCAACAATACCGGCCGAATCAAAGGAAGCCAGGGAAAAACGGGAAAAGATGGAAAAACTCCTCAAGAAGGCTGATGAAGCAACTGCCGCAAAAAGGTTCTCCGAAGCAATGACATGGCTGAAACAGGCACGGGTGCTGGCTCCTTCAGAAAAACAGAAGGAGATTGACGAAAAGATGCAGGAAGTACAGAAACAGGCCAGCGAAGGAAGTCTGTTCGGTATGACAGAGGAACCGGCGCCGATAATTCCCCAACCACAAGGCAGCATGAACGGTCAGCCACAGCCCGGTATGCAAACAAGCATATTCCCGGAGCAGCAGACCCATACTATGAATCCTGAACCTGTCATACAGCCTGTTCCACAACAGATTCCACAGGAAATACCTCAACCGGTATATGGAACGAACGGAGCATATATCCAACCTGATCCAAACCGTCCCGTGATGCAAGGAACAGGTATGCCACAAGGAGCTACAATGCAGCCCTATCCGCAGCAGCCGGCTTACCAGCCTGAGGCGGCTCCTTATCCACAACAACAGGTACGGCAGCCGACAAACGGCCATATACCGAACGGAACGGCACAGGTACAGAACGGAAACGGACGGGAATATCAGACTGCACCGGCTACCCATGAGACATTCTGTTTCGATCCGGAAGACGAAAATGACAGGGAACTTCTAAGAGAGGACCCGTATGCGGAATATCCGGATTTTCCGGCTGAATACCGTATGAAGGACGAGGCGCAGGTAGAAATGGTATACTGCTGATATATAAAAATAAATGACTTGTAAAACCAATAAACAATAAGCAATATGGCACTGGAAATTAAAGGTATGAAAAGAGTGTAAGCATTCGATAAACTCCCCCTTTCATTCTAAAAATGTGATATTACTTTTGTA
>OOCT01000470.1_pt1 | contig 33820 bp, 36 predicted proteins | sample 1671851 | NCBI WGS metagenome assembly OOCT01 (sample SAMN06348199, study PRJEB24527) | human gut metagenome | biome: human gut; feature: ankylosing spondylitis patient; material: feces | host: Homo sapiens | place: China | collected 2015-10
TGAAGTGCATAGTTTGTATATTTAGTGGTTTGGTCACTCCTAAATTACAAACTTCAGGGCTGACACGCAAGGGTCGGCCCTTTTTTACTGCTTATCAGACACACTTTTTGAGACAGTATCTATAAAGGAGCTTCATATATTGAACAACTTCGTCGTACAATCAATCCGAATAATGGAATTGGTGAAGAAGATTTTAATAGATTATATAAAAATGCAATTGAAATTGCTGAGTTATGTTTACTATATTATAATATGGTAATAAAATCATCATTAGATGATGTGGTTAAGGATTCATTTCTTAGGGCAATTTCAATTCATTTTGAAATGATAAATAGACTTTTTTACCTTTATAAATCATGTAATATTCATATTATAAGTACACTATATTCAATTGAGGATGATTTATTTGAACGATATAAAGATAGTAATGAAAATATTTTAAAAAGAAGCAAAGATGTGCATGAGTCTTTAAAAAGTAAGGATTTAATCTGAAAAAATAGTCTATTGCCCTATAACTACCACTAAGGTAGTTATAGGGTCTTTTATTTAAAAATAGATACCAATAATGCTGCGATAGCAATAAGAGTATTAAATATAAGAAGCCTTTTTTCAAAATTGGCTCCTTTACGTTGTTCTTCACGATATTTTTGTTGAGCCAAAATTTCAGCTTTCTGTTTTTGCAGAAAATTATATTGCTCTTCAATTAAAACTCGTTGGTTTTCTTTATCTATCATTTCCATGTAAGGACCATAATATTCTAATCCTCCGTGATTATTCTTATAATTTCCCATATGAATTAATATTTTTCATCTATTATTAATAAACAAAAACTATACCAAATATAATAATAAATTTATATAAACGAGAAATGTTTTTAATAATGAGAATATGTAGGCGTTAAAATAAAAGGAGCCAGCCCCACGATAAAAAGACCGACTCCACGCACGATTAGGCCACAAATATAATACTTTTCTTCTAAAAGACCATACTATGACAAAAGAATTTTCATCAATTATGGAGTTAAAGGCCATTCGTGAACAAAAATCAAGATTATCAGAGCGTGAACGAGAACTTTCATCGGCTTTATTGCAGGATACATCACTCATTCCTGAAATTTATTCCTGGTTTAAGGACATTGTTGCAGAGGCAGATCATTCACCAAATCCTGATGGCGTTATGCAGCGCAAAAAATTTCTTTTTATTGTACTGTTCCTGTATGCTCCAAGTTCCCTAGCCGGTGGACGGTTGCCCAATGGTATCAGAGCCGAGTTAGCCAACGTATTTCCAGATGTATCACCATGTGTCATATCAAATAATATTGCCGACGTTTCCTTTATCTACCAACAGTATAAGAATTTCAGACAAGATATTGAGTATCTTTACAACCAGATTTTAGAGAGGCTGAATATCAAAGAGCTAATCAAGTAAAGGAGTTTGGAGTATAACGTTCCGTTTTTTCTAAATCAAATTTTAATGTTATCCTCTTTTCGTATCTGCAATAAGTTTGATTGTTACTATAGTTGACAGACTTACTAATAAAGCTTTTCTTATAAACATGGCTGGATAGTCTATTTGAGTTAAAGAAACTTAGAATTTAATGTTGCCTGTTGATTAATTCTGATTTCTTTAGATACACTTCTTTTTGTGCACTTTTCAATTGGTATTTACATTCAAATCAGGTTATACTCGATGTCATTGAGTCTTTTCCTACCGTTGAAGAAACAATCTCTGAACTTTCAGATATGAAGTCATGAGAACTAATTCTATCGCAAAAAAATCATGTTATTCAAACCAAATTGGAAAAGGTTCTCAGCTATACGAAGCAAACAATGGTTGCCTATATGAGTGAAGAAGACCTCAACCGTCTATGCACATACGTCGTAGAATATAGTTCAGGCGATACCTTGCAAAAGATACCGCCTGTAAAGGTTGACTCACAGCTTAAAAGCATTGACATTATGCACTTTGATTGGAATATCGGCAAGGCTTTTGGTAGAAAGCGCGTTCATACAGCCACCTTCATCAAGAATGTCTTTGCCCACGCTTTGCGTGACTTGGAAATTTCAACTATTGAGCGTAAAATGTCGCATACGGAATCAGCATGTTACATAAAATTAAACAAGGAGATTACGTAAATGAATAACCAATAAAGGACTCAGCGTTTAGCAAAGAATTTTACAAACTCCCACCCTAAACCAATTGCAAGGAAAAACGGTGAAAATATTATATAAAGCAATTCAAATATATTTGGTTGCTGACCTTGTTCGTATTCTCTTAATTTTGCAATATCATCATTATATTCAGCTATACACTGATACATTTCTTTAAAATACTGTTCTAAAATTTGGTCTGAGACTTGCAATTTGGGATTGATTATAGAATCTATAATAATCGGTTCCTGTTTGGAATAACATTCAAAAAAATACCTTTTATTATCTTTTATCCATTGACAAGTTTTATTGTAGTCTTCTTGCATTGTACTCAAATTACTTGGACTATACTCTGTCTCAATAAATTCTCGACAATAAATGTCTTCATTTAGGTTTGATATGAACCTCCATCTATAATTACCTTCTATTCGAAGTTTATTTTGATAATACTCTCTCTCATAAAAAATCTGTCGACTATCTTTGGTGACACCGAAGATACCCAAACAAGTAAAAAGCAAACCGATAAAATTTGATGTTCGCCAAAACTTATCGGATGGTTTAAATAATCTAACTGAAAATAACCAGCCAAAGAAAGCGATAAATAATAGGGTTCCTAAAAGGAAACATGGTGAAATTAACAATTTTTCTACAAGGAGCATATTATAATGAATCTACCTTGCAAAATTACAAAAAACTTATCATACAGAACATAACCATTACTATTTTATATTTAAATCACAAGTAATCCTCTCTTTTTCTCCTCAATAATTCCCAATAACAGGTATAACAACACAATCCAATACGTAATACGAGATAATTATCAACTATTTATTAGTATTAATCACCTCCAAAAGTTATCTCACAGTTATATTCCGGTGATGTTTTCCACCATCAAAACACAAATTTCCTTTGCCAGCGAACAATTAAAAACGAGCACGTATGGCGAACGAACAAATTGGGGCATCATTAAAATTTGAATTACAAAGCCGGAGCGTTAAGCTTCCGGCTTTTCTAATTGTAAAGTAGGCATCATTTCTTTTAAAATATCCATAGAAATTACATACAAAAGTTTAATATCATCTTGAGTGAAAGATTTTCTCATTGTTCCACTATATTCATTATTAAATTCTTTGTTGCAAATTTCATATACCTTTTGATACAACTGCTGAAAAATAGGGATATGTAAATATCTGTATTTATATGCCGAAAGAGATTTATATAGATATTGTATAGATTGTATTAATTCTGTATTATTACTCGGATCAATGATATATTGACTATTTGCTTTTTGAAAAAGCATTAATCTTTTAATAATTTCCTTGTCCATTGAAAAACACAAATTCATTATGTATTTGTGTGATTCTAACTCTTTTTGAAGTTCTATTTTATGTGACTCCAAGGATTTATTATAGCTATCCTTTACTGATTCGATTTGTTGTGTAATGTGTGCTATATCTTCCTTTGTAGCAAGATTCTTTCCTTTTTCTCCTTCATAGTTTATATCACGTGAATCTTCTTTTAATGCTTGATTTTCTCCTTTTTTCTTGTTGTATCCTTCCCAAAAAAGAAATGCTCCAAGCAATATTATTTGTAAGATAAGTCCAATCCATCCCATGCTTATTCTCTTTCCTCTAATTATTTCTTATATGATAGAGCCCCAAACCATAAGGATTGGGGCTGAAATAGTAGCTAATTAAGCAAAGTAAATTTATGCTCTTTTGCCGTTTCTAAATCTTTGGCGAAATAAATAGAGTTTTGGGTTTCTGGGCGTGTGCCTGTTTCCCATAAAATATCATATCTTGTTTGTTCATAAACCGCATAATATTTTTGAGGGTATGAATATATGTAGCCTTGCACTTTAGCCTTTGGATAAGAATTGATTGTTTCTGAATAATTGCTTTCATAATCGACATAATTATTCAAGCTATTAGTCGTGTTTAAGAATACATCTGTATCAGTTCCTGAACCTTTGATAACTTTTTCAACTCCACATAAAGTTCCGTTTTCAAAGTAATATCTGTTGGTTATCTTGTATCCCTCTTTTGTATAAGTGAAATTCTTTGACCCTCTTTGCGAATCATCCATAAAGCTGTCGTAAGGACGCTCTACCTTTTCTTTCAGCTCATCATAAGTTATTCCCCATTCTGTAACAGTCGAGCCAACATAATCAATCAAAGGAGTTACTGAGACAATACATTTAGCTTCTGTGCCTTTGGCTTTTACTTTGATGGTGGTTTTTCCAACGTGTCCAGCTTCAATGTTTATCTTTCCATCATAAATCATTGCTTCGGCTATAAATTCATCATCTGACGATACAGAACATTCGTTTATATCTATTCCTTCAACTTCAATGTTGTCTTCATCATCAGCATGAATGGATATTTCAGTTTTACTCAATGTGATATTTACAGGTTGGTCTTGTGACTCATCATCGCCACTGCACCCAACAAAAAACAACACTGCCAGTATAGGCAGCATAAACAATGCTTTCTTCATTTTATTAGTTTTATTGGTTAAACATTTAGTTCCAGTAACTTCCTTAAATCTTCAAATGAATGAACCTCATAAAGTGTTCCTTTTACTTTCATCAAAATAGAATTGTAAAAGATGAAACGATTATCAATAAAAATACAAGTAATATCGAACAACCTTTGTTTTGTTTGATTTCAATATTGTACTTGCGAGCCACTTCGTGGATGTAATCCATTGACGGCTTAAATTCCTGGTGGGTTTCGTTTCTGTATAAGTTAAGTGCATCGACTAATTTATCATCTCTTAAAAGTAACGCAATCTTAACCTCCATTTCTTTTTGTCCACTTTCTCCTTTTTCAACCAAAGCTTCACCTGCTTTGAATCTATGGCCACACTTCAGGCAAGTAATATTGACATCTTTGCTTCCAATTGTCCCTGCTAAAATTCCGACCCCACCAACTAAAACGGCACCAGCTAAGGCTTTTCCTCCACTAAAACCTTGTTGCTCTGAGTGAAGTTCTCTGGAGTGACATTTAGGGCAACATAAATATTCATCTTTGTTGTTCTCCTGTTTTATGGGATAACCACAATGGGGACAGGCTAATGCTTTGTCACTTATTTCTTTGTGACATTCTGGACATTCTATTAGTGCCATATAATCTAAATTTTAATATCTAACTTAATTTCTTTTCCACAATGAGGGCAATATATTACGCCCTCTTTGGGCTTATCAAAGAGTTCTGTTATAGGCACTTCTAAAGCATTTGCAATTTCTTCAAGCCTATTTATGTTAGGATTTCCATTAAGTGATTTAGATAATCCGACCTCTGTAATACCTATTATGCTTGCAAGATCTTTAAGCATAATACCTCTTTCTCGACAAATTTCTTTTATTCTTAAATTCATAATTAAACGCTTTGTTTATGTTGCAAATATACTTATAAAATAATAATAAGTATAAGAAAGTTCAAGAAATAATATAGTTAGTTTAATAATTAATATTTATTAACTAAAATCTTTATTGTAAATAATTATACTATTTGTATATTTGCACAGTAAAAATTAAACAAATAGTATAATTAATAAATATTTAAATTATGAAGACATTGAATGAACAAGTTGACGAGATTAAGAACATGAAAGGCTCTAAGGCAACAAAGAAAGCTGCTTTCATAAAGTTAGGTTTGAGAAAGTATGAAATTGAGCTTCTGCTTTCAGAACTGCCGAAACCTATAAGAGAATCACACAAGTTCACGTTTGGCGTTGAGATAGAATGCCTTGTCGCTGCAAGCATTATGCGTGAATGTGCTACAAGAAACGCAATGCCATTTCAGTATGAGGGCTACAACCACACAGACAACAACCACTATTATAAGTTCGTGTCTGATTCATCCATAATGGGCAGCAACCCAATAGAATGTGTGTCGCCAGTACTTACAGGCAAGGCAGGCATGAAAAGCCTAGAAACCTGCTGCAAGGCTTTGAATGAGGCAAACGCACAGGTCAACAGGTCTACAGGCCTTCATGTCCATATAGGCGCACAGAACTTGTCTGACGAGGCTTATATCAACGTATTTAAGAACTATCAGAAGTTAGAGAGAGTTATTGATACGTTCATGGCAAGGTCAAGGCGTGCCAACAACAGCAGATGGTGCAGAACACTACAAGGCTATGACTTTACATGGTGTACTACAAAATCAGACATTTTAGATGCTATGAACGGCAACAGGTATTTCAAGGTGAATGCATGTTCTTATTCACGCCACAGAACAATTGAGTTCAGACAGCATCAAGGCTCTACAGACTTTGAAAAGATTTCAAACTGGGTGAACTTTTGTGCTAAGCTGGTTGCATGGTCTAAGAAGAACGTATTGAGTTCAGAGGTTAGCTCAATTGACGAGATACCTTTCTTGACAGCCAAAGAAAAATCATTTTTCAAATCACGTGCCGAGGTTCTTGCATGAACCTCGCACAATTAAAATAAATTCAATATGTGTTGCATTATATACAAGCCTAAAGGTGTCCAGATGCCGAGCCTGGACATTCTTTCAAAAATCAAAAAACTCAACCACAACGGCTATGGTTTTGTTTCAACCAATCATTTTCATAAGGGTTTGGACTATCGCACATTCTTGCGCCACCTCTCGGAGGTCGGAGATGACGAAGACTGCATCATACATTTCAGACTTGCCACTCATGGCTCAATATGCCGGGCCAACTGTCATCCGTTTGCAGAGAATGGCGTTTATTTCGCTCACAATGGGACTTTAAACGTTTACCCCGTCGGGGACATGACAGACAGCGAAATTGCCTTCAGAATGAAAATTTACCCAGAAATACAGCGGTTTGGATATGGAACAAAGCAGGCAGACTGGGCTATAAAGCAGATTTGCGGTTATTCAAGATTTGCCATGATGTACCAGGGCGAAGTGAGATTATTTGGTGATTATAAAATACTGAATGGCATATACTATTCAAATTTAAGATGGTTATGAAAAGTATATTACAGTCTTTGAAAGAAAAGGTGTCATGTGGCGATATCACGATAAAAGAGGCAGCCATAAAGCTGCATCATGCAGGATGGACAAACTTCATTGATGTAGAGAGAACCAGACAATTGTTAAGTCTGAAAACACAGCAGACCAAATCATAAAGCAACATGCTTGTGAATTAATAACGAACAATTGGCTTATTGTTTCGTATGTGTAGAATTGTTATTCAAAATTGTCTTCATAATTAGGTATCTTTGTGAAAAGGTACCATCGCGGATTAGAGCAGTGGTCAGCTCGCTACTTTGACTTGGTAGAGGTCGCCGGTTCGAATCCGGCATCCGCAACTAAATAAAATATATATCACGATTATGGAAATACTTAATCTTATCATCAAACAGAAATTCTTTGACGAAATCCTGTCAGGCAAGAAACGTCAAGAATACAGAGAGATCAGGCCAACAACACAAAAGAAATACTGCCAGCTTGACGCTGACGGTTTTTGTGTAGAGGTTAATGGTGAGCTGCAGCCGAGACACTATGATGCTATTCAGTTCTTTGTTGGCTACAACAAAGGCAGAACCAGCGCACTGGTAGAAGTCAAAGACGCAAAGATTGAGCTGTTTGAAGACGAGAACCACAACTTGATTGAATACACCCATCAAGGTGAGATTTATTTGGCAGCACAGGTAGTCTATAACCTTGGCAGAGTGATAGAAAAACATGTTTAATTTAAATTTTACGCTGAGTCAGAGTAAACAGAAGCACATTTTCAACAGGCGGTTATCGTGGCGGCCGTAGAGGCTTGACCACAGAAAATGGAGGTTTGTCGCAACGTGGCAGATTCATCAACCGCAGACAGCAGTATTATAACGTCCGTGTCGGACTTGGTATGAGTGGCGGATAATGACACTGCAAGACAGGACATACAGCTATATTGACCTCGTCAGGCAAAATACTGACGAGGTTATGCTGTTTCTGTCTTTGGGTAAGGATTCTTTGGTCTTGCTGGACATGATCTATCCTAAATTTGACCGGATTGTTTGTGTGTTCATGTACTTCGTCAAAGGCTTAAAACACATTGAGCGATGGATAGGCTGGGTAAAGGCCAAATATCCTAAAATAGAGTTTATTCAGGTGCCACACTGGAACCTGACCTACATTCTTCGTGGCGGTATGTATTGCGTACCCAATCCTAAAGTAAAGCTTCTAAAACTGGCTGATATAGTAAAAGCCATGCAGCTCAGATATGGGATTTATTACACGTTTTTAGGCATGAAGAAGGCCGACGGCATGAACCGCCGCCTGATGCTGAAAGGTTATGAAGCCAACAAGTATGAGAACAATGGCATGTGCTATCCCTTGGCTGACTGGACGCAGAAAGATATCCTGTCATACATGAGACAGAATGGATTGCCTGAGCCGGTGAGATATTCACTGAAGGCAAGTTCAGGTGTAGGCTTTAACTTGGATTGCATACTATGGCTGGAGAAGAACTACCCACAAGATTTACAGAAAATATACAAAGTGTTCCCGATGGCTGAGAGGATCATTTGGGAGCATAAACAAAAGCAATAGGCATGGAACTAAGCAAGTACATAAAAAGTGAATCGGTAGAACTTAACCGTTCCGCCATTCACTTTGCGGATTATAATCCCCGGAAGCTATCCGAGGAATCACGAAAAACGTTAAAACGGGGGATCAAGAAATTCGGTTTGGTTGGTGGAATCGTAGTCAACAAGCGGACCGGACTTACTGTTGTGTCTGGGCACCAACGCCTGACGGTTATGGATGAACTTCAAAAATTCCCGGAAAACGACTACAGGCTCCGTGTCGATGTAATTGACGTGGACGAAAAGCAGGAAAAGGAATTGAACATTCTGATGAACAACCCGAACGCGCAAGGAACCTGGGATTTTGACGCTTTGGCTCGACTAGTCCCTGATATTGACTATCAGGATGCAGGACTAACGGCAGCAGACTTGAACATTATCGGTTGTGATTTCCTTCTCCAAACAGAGGAAGAAAACTCCATTGCGGACGCTTTGGAGGATATGATGGCTCCATTAACTGAACAGAAAGAAGCCGAGAAAGCTGCCAAGCAGATGGAAAGAGCCGAAAAGGTGGCACACATGAAGGATGTAAAGCAACAGGTAAAGGAAGCAGCCCAAAAGCAGGCTCAGGATATGGATGCTTACTTGATGCTCTCCTTTGACACATTTGAAGCCAAAGCTGCGTTCTGTGAAAGGTTTGGTTACGATCCTTACGCCAAATTTATCAAAGGCGAAGTATTCGATGAACAGGTAGAAAGAGTTGAATGAGGAATTAAAACAAGGAGGAATGCCGAGTTAGAAAGAAAACATATAGCCAGCTGTATCAACAGTCAAGACGAATAATGTACAACGCTGGAAGGCAATACGGGCTTGGTACAGACAGGCAAAGAAGTATAAGAAACAGAACGAGGTCTATAATGGAAAGATATGCAGCGAGAATAGACAGTTATTTTTCAAAGAGAGGAATTGATATCTATGGCAATAAGCCTGTTTCTCGCCGCATTTATATGGGTAACAATAACGGATGATTTGGTTATGAAAAGTGAATCTCAAAAAAGCAAACATACAGGACGAAAACCCAAATTTGACTACAAGAGCGAGGAGTTTCTCTCTCAAGTGGAAATGTATGCCAAGAAGGGATTCACGGACAAAGAGATTGCTTTCGCTTTAGGCCTATGCCCCCAAACATTCAGTGAGAAGAAGAGTAAGCACTGCGAATTAAGCGAAGTGTTAGCGCGCGGACGTGCGACAATCACTGCTGCAGTACGTGCAAAGTTCCTTGCTATGGCCTTGGGTGGTATCAAGACGAAGAGTACCGTAGTTAGAAAGCTGAAAGACCAGGACGGCAATCTGACCGGCGAAGAAGAACTTCAGGTGAGTGAGAGCGAACTCGCTCCAAATCTTCAGGCCATGTCCGTCTGGTTGTATCACCATGACGAAGAGTGGAGAAAGGTTGAACGTCGGCAGGATGAGGACGCTGATATTCCTCAGGATATTTACCACGGAATTTCAATTGATTCATGGATTAAAGACAAGCTGAAATGATTGTTCCTCAAGAAATATATCATCCGTTATACACAGACAGGAATAAGTTCATTATCCTCATTACCGGTGGCCGTGGGTGTGAGACACCTACGCAAGGAATTATAATGTCTGATTTGACAATAAAGCAAATTAAAGATATTAAAGTTGGAGATTGTGTCATGGGTGACGATGGCACGCCCCGCAATGTCCTTGCTACGATGAAAGGCAGGAGCGAAATGTTCCGTGTCAGACAAACAAGTGCAGAAGATTACTTTGTAAATGATGCACATATCCTCAGCTTAAAGAAAAGTCAAATTTCTATAAATGAAGGAAGATACAATGACTTTGAAGAATACACGGATATGCGTATTACTGATTATTTGAATCGCAGCAATCGTTTTAAGGAACATTTTAGAGGATATAAGACAAATTCAATACCATATAAAGAAAGTCCCGTTAAACTAGAACCATATTTGCTTGGCTTATGGTTGGGTGATGGAACAAGCATATATCCACAAATAACAACTCCTGATATAGAAATTGAACAGTACCTTAATGAGTATGCAGAAAATCACAATTTGCATCTTTCAATCAATGGAGTAAGAGGTAAAGCTAAGACATTCCGACTTGCCAAGAACTGTGGACTGACGAATCCCATAATGGATATTTTACGCCATTACGATTTGATTGGGAATAAACATGTTCCACAAGAATACATATCAAATAGTGAAAAAGTACGTCTAGAATTACTTGCAGGACTACTTGACACCGATGGAACGATGTGTCGCAATGGATATGAAATCACGCAAAAGAATGAAATACTTGCAAGACAAATAAAATATATTGCAGATACTCTTGGCTTTAGAACAAGTATTAACGAGAAGAACGCACGTTGTAGCGGAAAAGATTGCGGCAAAGTTTTTCGCGTTCATATCAATGGTGATACATGGAAAATACCTTGTAAGGTAGAAAGAAAAATTGTAAACAAAGCTGATGTTCATAAAAATAAAGATTGGCATTTGTCGCAACTTTCAATAGAGTCTGCTGGAATTGGAGATTGGTGTGGTATTTGTCTTGACGGAAACCAACGATATCTGCATTCTGACGGAACGGTTACGCATAATTCGGGCAAGTCTTTCAACGCTTCCACCTTTATCGAGCGACTGACCTTTGAGCAGACTCCAGTTGAGAAGATTGTCCATCAGATTCTATACACCCGCTACACGATGGTATCTGCCGGCATGTCTATCATTCCAGAGATGATGGAAAAGATAGAACTGGACGGCACCACGAAGTATTTCAAGACCACCAAGACGGACATAGTAAATCGGATGACCGGCAGTCGTATCATGTTCCGGGGTATCAAGACCTCTTCCGGGAATCAGACGGCGAAGTTGAAGTCCATCCAGGGTATTACCACCTTTGTCTGTGATGAGGCGGAGGAATGGACCAGTGAAGAAGAGTTTGACAAGATTATGCTCTCCATCCGTAAGAAAGGAATCCAGAATCGGATTATCATTATCATGAATCCCTGTGACTCTAACCATTTCATTTACAAAAAATACATCGAGAATACCCACCGCTTGGTCGAGATTGACGGCGTGCAGGTACAGATTTCTACACATCCCAATGTCCTTCACATTCATACAACCTACTTCGATAATATCGAGAACCTTTCTCCTGAGTTTCTGAATGAAGTCCAGGAAATGAAGGAGAAGAATCCGGAGAAGTATGCTCATGTTGTCATAGGACGCTGGGCTGACGTGGCCGAGGGTGCCGTGTTTAAGAAATGGGGCATCGTGGATGAGTTCCCGATGTGGTGCAAGAAAGTTGCTATAGGATTGGATTTTGGTTATACCAATGACCCCACAGCAGCTATCCGATGTGGAATCATAGACAATGCTCTTTATCTGGATGAAGTGGATTATAGAACCGGATTGCTTTCCGGCGACATCATAAAAGTCTTGCGTCCTTGGAATCTTAGAGTGATTGCTGACAGTGCGGATCCGCGACTTATTCAGGAAATCCACAACGGAGGCATCAAGATTTATCCAGTAGAAAAGGGGCAAGGTTCTGTCAATGCGGGTATTGACAAGATGCAGGGAATGGAGATGTACATTACCAGACGCTCCTACAACCTGCAGAGGGAGTATAGGAATTATGTCTGGGCAAAGGATAAGGACGGAAACTACATCAACGAGCCGGAAGACCACGATAACCATGGCATTGACGCTGCGCGGTATTATGTGCTGGGAGAACTTCTAGGCAGGATTATGAAACCGAAAGACATTTCAGGAGTATTTGGACATTAAATTTTAGTATATGAGAACTTTAGAGGAAATTTTAGCGATACCTGAGATAGAGAGAAAAATCTACTATCTGAAGAAAGGAAGAAAAACAGAACATCCCAATGCTCATGCTCTTTATAATGACTGGAATCCTAATAGGCATGAGATAGTGATTGACGAGGAGAAATACCCAAAAATAAAAATCACCACCAAGCCTGAAGAAAGAATAACCGACCCGACAACAGGTAAAGAATACATTGAGCCGGCGGTTAAGAAAGAAGTTGAACCAAATAGAATAGCCCTTCCTATCGAGCAGGACATCGTAAACATTCAGACAGCTTTCACAGTAGGAACAGAGCCGACGCTTGACTGTCAGCCGGACCAGTCAGAAGAAAGTCTTCTTTCAGCTTTGAAACAAGTGTTCAAGAAGAACAAGCTGAAGTATCAGAACAAAAAGGTTGTCAGAGCATGGTTGTCAGAGCAGGAAGTGGCAGAATACTGGTATGTGGTGAAGGACGACGGCTTCTGGGCAAAGCTTAAGCGCAAGGTTGCCGGAATCTTCGGCAAATCAAAACCTGAATATCGTCTGAAGAGTGCCATCTGGTCCCCGTTCCGCGGAGACAAGCTCTATCCGTTCTTCAATGACAATGGAGATTTGGTAGCCCTCTCCCGTGAATACAAGAAGAAAGATTTGGATGATGTGGAGATTACATGCTTTATGACCATCACCAAGGATATGGTTTATCAGTGGGAACTGACAAGTAATTGGACAGACAAAGGATCGTTCGCTCATGGATTCAAGAAACTCCCTGTAATTTACATGTACCGTCCGGAAGCGTATTGTGAAAAGATCAAGAGTCTCCGAGTAAGAATGGAGAAACTTCTTTCCAATTATGCAGACTGTATCGACTACCACTTCTTCCCTATCCTAATGTTATTTGGAGATGTGCAAAATTTCTCTGGTGAATTCAAGAACCGAGTGGTCGAGCTGACCGGGCAGGGAGCTAATGCCCAATATCTGACATGGAGTCAGGTCCCTGATACAGTTAAATTCGAGGTTGAGACCTTACTGAGTCAGATTTATGGATTAACCAATACGCCGCGTATCTCCTTCGACGCGCTGAAAGGTACAGGCAATGCTGTTTCCGGTGTAACTTTCGATTATGTATTTATGTCCACCCATCTGAATGTGGAGAATCTGAACGAAACTGTCGGCGAATTCATGCAACGGCGTGTAAATTTCCTGACTTCCGCTTTAGGCTCAGTTAATACAACTCTTGAAGCAGCCTCCGAGACAATTGATATAGATGTTCAGATGCAGCCATATAAGCTGGAGGACATCAAAGACAAGATTGACACAGCCATCAAAGCCAAAGATGGTGAAATATGGTCGCAGCAACGGGCTATTACTTTTGTGGGGAACGTTGATTCTGTTTTGGATGAGATTGAAGCCATCAAGGAGGAGCAGGAAGAAAAACAGAAGAATGACATTGAGAAACAAAAGAAAATTAATGAAATAAACGGAAAGAATCGTTTGTAAAATAATACTATTTGTATTATGTAGTATTGCAGTATCTCTATTTATTATAAATATAGTAAAAATACGAATATTTATTTTGTACTTGTTCGTATTTTTACTATATTTGCATTGTAATTAAGTCGTAAACGCTATGAGTTACAAATCAGTTAAAGAGGTTGTAACTATGTTGCTTGACAACGGCTTCATTCTAAAGAGCCAGAAGGGCAGCCACATGAAGTTTGAGAAAGATGGAATAACGGTAGTCGTTCCGAATCATGGAAAGAAAGGCGTTGAAAAAGGCACTTATTACAGCATTTTGAGGCAAGCGGGGCTGAAATAGCCCCCGCCTCTTTTGTTAAACTATAAAATGGAGGTCAATATGAGAACTGTAGAAGTGATTGTCGAACATGCTGGGAATAATCTCAGTGCTTACATTGAAGATGCTCCAGTTATTACGGTCGGTAATAACATAAGGGAAATTGAGGAGAACATGAAGGAAGCCATAGACTTGTATCTGGAGGACAATCCGAACCCTTGTGAGGTTCTCAAAGGAGAGTTCACTCTGAAGTTCAAGATAGATGCAGCCACTTTCATTAATTATTACAGCAGTATCTTCACCAAAGCTGCTTTGAGTCGGATAACAGGAATTAACGAACGCCAGTTATGGCACTATGCGGCAGGGGTACATAAGCCACGTAAACAGCAATTAGAAAAGATTCAAAAAGGTATTAATGCCCTGACGGAAGAACTGGCAGCTATAAACTTATTATAATTATGATAACTGTAAAGAGTAAAAAGGAATTAGAGAATGCCATTAAAGCAGGGCATAAAGAGATTTATGTTTCGGGTAAAGACCTACAAGCGGCATGCTATTTGGCCTGTAAATACCAGAACCTTAGATCTGCAATGTCATCAATTGCTGCAACCATTATGAGCAAGGTAGGAAAAACTGCTGTTATATCTGAGAGTACAGCAATTATTATAACATTATTTATCTGTATAACAGCAGTTTCAATAGTCGCAATTATATATAAATGCGATGTTGAGATTGATTATAAAAATGGTAAACTTTTTGTTAAACAAAAATGAAATAATTAATAAAAGCGTGATTACCCCAGTAGTCACGCTTTATTTTTGCCTAAAAACGAACATTCCCCTAATTGTTTCGTATCGTTAGCCTTAAAATTTCCCCTTCCTTTTTTCTATAAGTAAATTTACCGTATGAAATTATTAATCAAACTCATACGGTATGACAATCTTTGAAAAAATCTTGGCAGGACTGCAAACGAAGTTTCCGGGTGTGGACACTGCTACACTTACCCGTATAGCTACGAAAAAGGCTGAGGGTGTAACGGACGAAACGAAGGTAACCTCCATTGTCGAGGGTATCTCTTTTCAGGACGTGATGCAAAATTATGGTGATTTCCGTGCAGGACAGGCTCAGACTTCCGCTGTTTCAAACTACGAGAAGAAGCATAGACTGAAAGACGGAAAACCAATCGAGGATCCGGAAGAAAAGAAAGACGAAAAGAAGGATGATAAAAAAGACGAAGTTCCTGCATGGGCACAGGCTTTGATTGATTCCAACAAGACCCTTTCTGAAAAGCTAACTGCTTACGAGGCAGAGAAAGCGCAAGCGCAGCGCAATTCTCAGATTTCGGAGGTAGCAAAAAAGTACGGTATTCCCGAATTTATGCTGAAGGACCGCAACATTCCAGAGAACACGGACTTGGACACTTATTTCAAGGACATGAAACAGGATATGTCTAACAGCGGCTTCAAATTCGCACAAGCCCCTGAAACTGCAGAACAAAAGCAGGATAAGGAAGCAAGCGAGTTCGCCAAAATGATTGAGGCGGACACAAAATCTATTGTCGAACAAAAAAACAAGTAATTTATGGCAGCAGGATTTAAGTATAACATTGAGCCGGAACCGTCAATCGAGGAACGTTATGATGTTTCTACAGGTGTAAGACGCAGAGGCCCTTATAAGCTGGACACGACCAACCTTGTTGTTGGCTCGTTTTTACCATCCTTTACACCTATTGCCGCTGACCTGGTGAAGAAAACAGCCCAGGTGGCAATCCGTGTAGAAGTATATGAGAAATTTACAACCGGTTCCAACACCACATTGAAGATCAAGAAGAACTCTTTGGCTTATGTGGGTATGCATCTTGGAAACGGTGCACATGGAGCAACCATCAACTCCATCGACAAATCAGACAAAGCCTTCGATAAACTGACGTTGACTGCCGACTTCGGCGAAACTTTAGAGGCCGGCACAATACTTTATGAAGCTACAGAAGTTAGCGGTACTACACCTAAAGTTATTGCAAACTCCGCCTTGTATGAGAGGAAACAAGTAGAGAATGGCATTGTACTGGTTGCCCTTTTGATGCGTGCGTTTGAAATAGAACCTACCAAGTTAGCCATGCCATTCTCAGACATCGACAAGGCCAACATGCCGCATTTCCAGTTCAACGCTGCAGGTGTTCAGTCACCAGCTGGTGTTTCATATGAACTGCCTGAAGCCTCGGATTCCGTAATGGGAGGAATTCAGTTAGGATTTACCCAAAGCGGAAAGAAATATCCGGTGGCATTGGAAGGCGGCAAAGCTTATGTCGAAGTTCCGTGGACAGACAATAACACTACCTATCAGGCAGCTAACTCAAGCACCTTGGGACTGGTAAAACAGGGTGCAAAAGTTGATGATGCTGCTGGCGGAGATGAAAAAGACAAAATTAATGCTCTTCTTGCATCATTGAGAGCAGCTGGTATTATAGCAAGTAAATAAAAAAGGAGAACAAAGATATGATGCTAACTATTTATACACTGTTTAACGATCCTAATATCGTAAGTGCCGTTATCCAACGCGTCCTTCAGACTCGTAAGGATACAATCTATTGGCAGCAGTACCTGGACTTCCGTAGAACGACAACTCGTGTGTTCAAAGACTATATTGGTCAGGTTACTGGCGTGATGGCCGGTTCTATCAACTCACGCTACGGGGAGAAACCTATCCGTGAGCGCAGGAACATCGGTTCTGGATATGGTGAGATTGCCTATTTAGGTGACCGTTACCAGATTTCCATTGACCGCTTGTCAGAACTGCAGGACTTGGTTGACAAGTTCAATGCCGCAAAGACTGCCGACCAAGTTGCCGCCATGCAGGACATCGTGAATTTCATCTACGATGACTATCGTCAGGTACTCCTTGCCGCACATAAGCGCATGGACATCGTTGTCGGTTCATTGCTGATGACAGGTAAGGCTCAAGTGAAAAACAAGGACGACAATGCCGGAGGAATCGACCTGCTGGATATCGAACTTCCGTTCAAGTTCATTACCCCCGAAGCCGGAGCGAAGGCCAACTTCATCACATACCTGCAGCAGCAGATTAATGAATTGAAGGCCACTTACGGCAACTTCCCGAAGATGATTATGTCACGAGGAACATTCGTGAAAAATATTATCGGTTCGAGTGAGTTCGGTGATAAGTTCAAGATGCAGCTTACCGGTAACGAGATGTATATGTCAACCGGATTGATTACCTCTCAACTGGCTTCCACCGTCTTTACTGGTATTGGTCTGCCGGCTATTGAAATCAAGGAAGATTATGTTCTTGACCAGTCTGGCAAGAACGTGCAGATTTACGCCGATGACCATATTACACTGCTTCCTCAGGATAAGGTTGGTTACATGCGTTTCCACACTCCTTACGAAGCTGTTGACGGTGTACCGGGCCGCAACTATACTCAGGCTGACGGTGATATGCTCATCTCCGGTTACAAGGATGGCAACGGCCGTTATCTGGAATACACCGCGGAGTGGATTCCGCAGATTGCGAACCCGAACCAGATTGTGAACATCGACTTGACAACAATGAACGCATGACAGTAAAAGACTACATATCACAGAAGTTTCAGACCTTCGACATCAACTTGTCGGAGGCTGACCTTTTGGAGATAAGTCTGTCTTCAGGAATAAGCGGAGAGGATGAGATGGACCAGTCAAACATCGGTCTCGTGTCGGTAGCTATGGCGAAGTTCATCCCCTCTCTATTACTTAGAGCCACTTCAATCAGCGAAAACGGTTTCTCTATGTCCTGGAATACTCAGGGCTTGAAGGAATACTATTCTTTCTTGTGTAAGAAGTACGGACTTGAAGACACGCTGTCAGATAAGCCTAAAGTCAAATTCCTATGATATTTGCTCCACATACATTACAGGTTAAGGTCTTTACTCTGATGAAAACAGACGAGTTCGGCCGGCCCATTCCCGGAACCGGTGAAGAAAGCTGGCAGGAAATATGTCGGTGCCGCTGTGATGATAACTCAACAAAAGAGTTTACTTCGGAGAACGGCGAGGTGTACCGACCAAATTATCACGTAGTCTGTGAGAAAAGAATCTCACTGAAGGCTGGTGATGAAGTCAGATGTATGGAGGGTGAGAATATCCGTGGAACTGGCAAGGTTTACATGGTTAAGAATACAAATTATTTTGGTTACTCAGAGATATGGCTGTAAAATTTGATTTTTCTGATGTTGATAGCTTTTTCGAGCAAGGCTATGCCGAGGTTAAAGCTGTTGAAGAAAAGGTTGGTAAGGAAGCTGTCAATTATGCGATAGAGCATGGCAGTTACCAGAACCAGACCGGCACACTCCGTAAATCAAACAAGTATGCAGTTCAGGATGATGGACTGGAGTTAAGGAATGAAGCCGAATACGCTTCGTTCGTTGAATCCAAAGGTTATGAAGTCTTGACTGGTGCAGCCCTATTTGCTGAGAAACGATTGAAGGAGGAAATCAAATGATAGTAACCACTGACATAGCGAACATACTTTACCGTGATTGCCAGCCTTTCGGAATATCCATCATACCTCATGGCAAGAAACTTACGGGTGAATTGAAGTCTGAAAGGATTGTTATTCACTCAAAAAGCCAACAGCCGGGCACGTACTGGAAGAAGTCTTTTGTTGAGGTGAACCTCTGTGTTCCTGATCTGAAGGAAGGTGAAGCCAATACCATCCGGTTGAACGAACTGGAGAAACAGGCTCAAAAGCTGTTTGACGGCATAACCGGACGTTATGACGATACTACCTATCATTATTCCATCGAGTCAATTGGAACAGAGGAGGACACAGCCTTAAAGTGTCATTATGTAAATGTAAGAATTTTATTTGAAGTTTTAAATGTAAAATAATATGGCAGAAGCAAAGAAAATTACAGCCGCTAATATCAAGAAACTTTGGTATGGCGAGACAAGTGCTATCACAGAAGATTTAACAGGACAAGCCTTGCATACTCTTTTGCAGGGTGAAACCTTGAAAGAAGTGAAGAATATCCATCAGGACACATGGACTATTGAAGAAGCGGAGGCAAGCCGTACAAACTACAAGAACCAGCTCACTGGTCAGGTTTATCGTAGTGACAAGGAGATGGGCGATGTAACCGTCAACTTCACTATTGGTGAATACGACTATCCAACCAAGAAAGACCTCATGGGTGGTGATGTAATCAACACCGACAAGGGCTGGAAGCGTGCCAGGGGCAAAGTGAACATCGAAAAGTTGATTGTTTCCCTGACCGAAGACGACCAATATTGCGTCATTCCCCGTGCTGATATCGGAGCCCGCGAAGCGACCACAGATAAGGCTGTAGGTATCCCTGTAAGTGCTGTAGAGTTGGAACCGAAAAACTCCGCCGTTGCGCCAGAATACTGGTTCGATTCAGAAGAGGTAAAACAGGGAGCGTAAAGGTAAATGGATGTTTTTAGGATGGCGGTGGGTGGTTGGCTCACCGCCTTTTTTATATAGAACAGTTATGAACACAGGAGCGAAAATCATATCAGAATCCATCATAGGAATGGATTTCAGAACGGTAATCGTAGGCGGCAAAAGTTACACGGTCTATCCGCCTACCATCCACAAGCTGGCCGGGGCCATTTCCCATCTTTCAAACATACAGGATGCGGAAAGCCTGAGAGACGTGTTACTCTCTCTTGGAGATAGTGAAGCATACAGCAAGGCCCTTTCGTGGCTGATTGCTGGAGACGAAAGTCTGAATGAAGAATTGTCACAGGGTACACTGGACGAGGTGGTGGACGCCTTGGATGAAACCCTTTCCATGATTGATTCCAAGGTTTTTCTCAAAGCTGTCAGCTTAGCGAGGAACGTAAGCCTGCTGGCAGCGAAACCGAAGTCGTAGGGAATGATACTCTTCTCGGTCAGATTGCATCGTTCATGGAAAATCTGCATCTGTCATACCGGGAAGTAGTCTACGAGATACCGTACAGAAATTTAGTATTAATGCAGCGTGATAAACAACATACCGTTACCGGGACGAAGGTTACAAAAGTGAAGGGTAAGGATATGGCCTCACGAAGAAGAAGAAACAAAAAATAGATATGGCAATATTATACTTTAAAGTAAGCTCGGACTATGACGAGGTTATACGTCTGAGACAGGAATGTGAGAAGCTGGAAGCACAGCTAAAGAAAATGGACGTAAACAAGTCTCCTGCTTCAGCAAAGGCATTAGAAGCACAATTGGCAGCCGCTCGTCAGCAGATGATGGGATTAGTAACCGAAGCCGCAAAGGCTGGTGCTGTTATGGAAAGTGATTTTAAGAAAAAAATCTATGATGCCTCGCAAACCGTCAATGATTTATCGGAGAAAATCATCGCTCAAAGAACTGTTGTTCGTGAAGTACAGGCGGACGTGAAACGTTTGGGCGAAACATACCGCACTGCATTAAAGAACGGTCCTATCGGAGCAGCAAGCAAGAAAAGTGAATATGATGCTGCGCGCAAGGCTCTTGACGAAGAAAGGGCGGCACTCTTCGGATTGACACAAGAGCAGGCGAATGCCCGTTTGTCAGTAAAAAAGCTCCGTGACGAATACAGCCTGTTCAAAGAGGAAAGTGGCGATGTTAAGGACGCTATCGGCGACATAACAGGGCAGATGAAAAACTGGATAGCAGGCATCGCAGGAGGCATTGGAATTAAAGAGTTCCTTGGACAAATGATACAAGTCCGTGGCGAGTTCGAGAATATCGAAACGTCTTTGAGGGTGTTGCTTGGCGGCGACAGCGAGAAATTGTCCGACATAATGTCACAGATGAAGGAGTATGCCTTGATTTCGCCTTTGACGACAAAAGACATGGCCTCCGCTTTACAGATGATGATAGGCTTCGGCATTCAAGCCGAGGATGCCATAACATACCTGAAAGCCCTTGGTGACATATCAATGGGCGACACCGTACATTTCAACTCCCTTGCCCTTGCGTTTTCGCAAATGTCAGCTGCAGGCAAGCTCATGGGACAGGACTTGAACCAAATGATAAATGCAGGCTTCAATCCGTTGCAGCAGATTTCGGAGAAGACGGGTAAATCCATTGGCGAGCTGAAAGACGAGATGTCGAAGGGGGCGATTTCCGCACAAATGGTGCAACAGGCATTCATCGACGCTACGAGTGAAGGCGGAAAGTTCTACGGCATGGCATCTGAGGGAGCAAAGACCTTGAATGGTCAGATTTCTATGTTACAGGAGAGCGTTGATAATATGTTCAACGACATGGGACAGGCTTCTGAAGGTGTCATCCTTAACAGTATCCAAGCCGTTACAAAACTTGTCGAAAACTACGAGAAAGTAGGTAAGGTTATCGCTGGGATTATCATCACTTATGGTGTGTATAGGGCAGCTACGATTGCCAATATTGTCGCTACGGAGGGATGGGCAGCCGCTGCGACCAAAGACGCTGTCGCTAAGGGGGCGCAAACTATTGCCACCAAGGCTCTTACCGTTGCGCAATCCGCATTGAACTCCGTAATTAAAGCTAATCCTTATGTGCTATTGGCAACTGCCATCGCAAGTGTGGCCACGGCAATGTGGGCTTTTCATGATAGTGCTGAAGCAACATTACAAATATCTAACAAGTTCGGAGAACAAGCCTCTACGACTATAACCAAGCTCAATACTCTAACGTCAGAGGTGAATGGACTGGCAAAAGGGACATCATTGCGGAATAAAGTAATGAATGAACTTAATGGCCTTCTTGAGGAATATGGCGTACAAGCCATAAAAGAAGGAGATAGCATAGATTCCGTCAACGAGAAACGAAAAGAGGCGATTGAGCTTATCAAGCAAGAAGCGATAGAAAGGGACAGGCTAAACAACATAGATGCAGGTCAACAATCTTATCAGCAGAAGTTGCAAGACGCGCAAAGCGACTTCCTTAATTCGCTCAAGAACGCACGTTCAGGAAATGATGGGGCGATTAGTTTCTTGTCTGACAACGAGGAAATACAAGAGAACGCGGAAGCTATATCCACAATTATAGGGAGCGTAGTACAAGAAAACATATCAAAGATAGCTGGCAAAACAGGAGAGGAGTACGAGAAAGGTCTTAATGAGATTTTCGACACCATACAAGACCGCATGCGTGCTATCGGTATAAGCGAGAGGACGATTTCCGAGGTTTGGGTTGGTGGAGGTCTATTCAGCCAATCTAACATAGTACGGGATTATATCGAAAAAGTACAAGAGGCCAGTGAGGAGCATGACCGTTATACAGATGCCGTGAATAAGGCAGCTGATGCGGAAAAGAAGGCCGCTGACAGCTCATCCACATATAACCAAAGAATAGACATGCTCGCGAAGAGCTTGCAAAAACCAAACGATGGAGTTCATCAATTATACCAAAACATCAAGAACTTGATGTCGAGATATTCAGACAACACGATAGGTTTCACTATTCGCATAGGTGGTGAAGTGCCACAATGGATGAATAAAAAGAGCTTACCTGAATTGCAGAAATTGGCCAAGCAATTTTCAGCGATAGGAGAAGCTTCAAAGAATGGAGCGTTTGTAAATGGAAAATACATGACGCAACAACAACTTTTGCAACGTGGAGCTGATTATGCGACAGCTGCTGAACAAAAGCAAACTGAAGCTGATAGGAAGAAAAAAGAACTAGCCGACAAGAAAGAAGATAGTGAAAAAAAGAATAAAAATGAGAAAGCCATTCGTGAACAGAAAAGAGCGGAAGAACAACGCAAGAAAGCCCAGGAGACGGCTGACAAGGACCTGCTCGCCCTTCAGCAGAAGAACCAAGACGATGAAATCGCCCTGATGCAGGACGGCACGCAGAAAAGGCTGGCCGAGATAAAGAACGACTACGCCAAACGTATCGCCGAAATAGACAAACAGGAAGCCGAGTTCAAGAAGAAAAACAAGGAAGCAGGCTTGCAGGGTCTTGGCGCGGACGGACTTACCAAAGAGCAGCAAAACGCGCTGCAAGAAGCCGCAGACAACGCCGCAAAAGAGCGCGAACGGCAGACCAACGAAGTGTATGCCGCCGAGGCGCAGGCAATGCGCGACTACCTGAAAGAATACGGCACGTTCCAGCAGCAGAAGCTCGCCATTGCCGAGGAATACGCCGAGAAGATAGCCAACGCGCAGAGCGAGGGAGAAAGGCTGTCGCTCGAAAAAGAGCGTGAACAGGCTGTTGCCAACGTCAACCTCTCCGCTATAAGACAGGATGTTGATTGGGCAGGCGTGTTCAGCGAGTTCGGCACGATGTTCCAAGACGAGATAGAACGTAATCTTGACGCTTTAAGGGACATAATGAAGTCCGAAGAGTTCAAGGCTATGCGTCCTACCGACCAAGCTGTGATAGTAGAAGCGGTAGATAGTTTGAGGGAGCAGGTCACAGGCGACCTCAAAGACGTTGACTTCAAGAAAATCGGCGAGCTTACCATTGAGTTTCAGAACGCCCAGCGCAAGATGATTACAGCACAGGCCGCCGAAGCGGCCGCTTATGACAACCTGAAAAAGGCGCAGGCTGATTACGAGCAGGCATTACGCAACGGCACCGCCGAGGAACAGGCTGCGGCAAAACAACGTCTTGACATGGCGCAAACGACAGCTGACAGCATGTCCGCCGCCTATAAAGGTGCCGTCGGCGAGTTCAACGCAACGGGCAACAATCTCAAAGACGCTACCGACAACGCCGTTGACGCTATAAACTCCATATCGTCTGCCATATCGCAGATTAAGAGCGGTTCGCTTTCAGGAGCGTTTGAGGGCGTGAAAAACCTTTCAGGTACATTAGGCAAGTCGCTTTCTAATATGTCTGGGTTACTTGGAAAAGCAGGAAACGCGCTTTCTAAATTCTCTTCAACGCTCGGAGGCGCGACGGGAAAAATAGTCGGCGCGGTGCTTGGACTTCTTGATTTACTGAAAGATGGTTTTGGCAGCATTTTCGCAGACCTTAGCGACCTTATGTTTGGTGCGGTCAACGGTATTCTTGATGACATACTCAGTGGTGGAATAATAATGAAACCATTAAAGTCTGTCGTAGATGGTGTAAGCAACATTCTTAATACTATAACATTTGGAGGGCTTAATTCATGGCTCGGTGGTAATGACAAGGATGTCATGAAAACAGTAAGCCGCCTAACTGAAAGCAATGAATATCTGCAGGAAAGTATAGATCGGTTAAGGGAACGCATAGGAGATGAAAGTAATACTGCAGGTCAGACACTGGATTATTATTTAACGGCAAAAGACGCAGAGGAACAATGGCGTGAGAATCAGCAAGAAATAATAAAGAATCTTGCATCAGCATGGACGAACACTGGTTATGGATTCATGGGCTTGGGCGGTAAGGGCAGCTTTAATGGGCATGCTCCAGACAGTAGTTGGTCAGGATGGGATTATTTTAGCGAGACACTGAAAAGTTTTGGATTTGATGTAACACTCCGGAATTCTGAAGATTTCTGGAATCTCACGCCTGAGCAGATGGAACTGCTTCGAGACAACAATCCCAAAGAATGGCAGAAACTATTTGACAGCGACGGACACAAGAATCCTCTTGAAGCTGTTGAGGAATATATCGAGCATGCAGGGGAGCTTGAAGAACTCACAAACGTGTTGAATGAGAATTTGACAAAGATAAGTTTCGACAGCTTATACGACAATTTCATAGACACACTTATGGATATGGATGCTTCTGCTGAAGACTTTGCAGATAACATGTCGGAATACTTTATGAGAGCTGTTTTGTCAGATAAAGTAGGCGAGATGTTTAAGACTAGGCTTAATAACTGGTACAACGATTTCGCTTCTGCCATGGAAGATGGAACGCTTAGTGACAATGAAATAGAAGCCCTTAGAAATAGCTATAATGACATAGTTAAGGACGCAATGGCAGAACGAGACGACCTTGCAAATGCTATTGGATATACCAGTAGTGACAACGAGCAACAGTCTGCCTCAAAAAAAGGATATGCAACAGCATCTCAAGACAGTATTGATGAACTGAGCGGACGTACAACAGCGATGTATGAATCTAATCTTAGGATAGAAACGGCTGAACAGCAACAGACTGTCGCCATTACCGAACTGCGAGGTTCTATCAGTGCCTTGACAGCTCAGGCGTCGGGCATGTACAATATCGCCGATGAGACACGTACAATTTTGGCCAATTCATATCTGGAACTACAGCAAATCAGAGAAAATACAGGTGAAATTATTAAACCAATTAAACAAATGCAAGCTGATATAGCTGAGGTAAAACGTAATACAGCAAGATTATGACAGGAGATTTATTAATTAACGGTAAAGATGCATTTTCAACTTGGGGCGTCCGCATGGGAGATGGTTTCCTCGATGCCATTGACGGCTTCAATGAGATGAAAGACTATATCGAGAACGAAAGCAGGCTGGAACATGGGAAACGGGTAATCACAGACAATGCGAAGGTGGATTCACGAGAAATCACACTCCAGTTTACCATCGAAGGAAGTTCTGAAAGTGATTATCGGGCAAAGAAGAAAGCCTTTCAGACAGAACTGGAAAAAGGTGCGGTAAACATCAAAATTCCAGCATTGGGAGATGAAATATACAAGTTGATTTATCTTGGAAAAAGTATCTCATACGGACTAAGTCCGGACCGTTGTTTCGCCAAGGTTTCGAGCAAGTTCTGTGAGCCAAACCCTATGGATAGAAGCGAATAACGAACATTCCATATATTGTTTCAAATGGAAGTCTTGATTTTTAGGACTTCCATTTTTTATTTATGAACTTTGGAGATATGATTGAAATCAAAGACATATCCGGCCAAGTAAAATTTTCCACACCAATCAATAATGGGGCCAAGGGAAAATTTACACTGATGAAGGAGGATTATATCATTCTCCCTTTCTCGGTGGTTAAACCTATTCCATTCAAGCTGGGTGACTACGTGGATATGGCCGGAGTGCTTGACGAATCAATGGGCGGAAAGTTGGCGAAAATCTATGAGATAACCGACATACAGAAGCCGACGTACAATACTTCCACCGGAGGATATGACTACGAACTTCAGATGAACGCATATTACTGGAAGTGGAAGAACAAAGTCTTCAAATACACTCCTGAACATGCAGGAAGCGAAGCGTCATGGTCACTTACCGCAGCACTTGATGTACAGTTGGGAGTGTTCCTTCGTAACCTGAAAGCATTGGGATATACCTACCGAGGGGCATACTTCACATTTAGCATAGATTCTACAGTTGAAAACAAGGCTGTGGCGATGACCTACGACAACATGAACCTGTTGGACGCCTTGTTTTCTATGGCTGGTGAGGATAAGTGGAACTGTGATTGCTGGATAACGGACAACGTGATTCACTTCGGACGTTGTGAATTCGGAGATTCCGTTAAAATTGAGCGTGGTGTGGAAGCTTTCTCTGTCACCCGTAGTGAAAGTCAGGGCACTTACGCCACCCGCATCTATGCGTTTGGTTCCACAAAGAACATCCCCACGAACTATCGTCCGACCGACGAGCAGGCAGTAATCAATGGTGTGGTCCAGAAACGTCTTATGCTTCCGGCCGACACTCCCTACATAGACGCATACGAAAGCATGTCTCAGGAAGAAGCCATTGAGGATGTAGTTGTGTTTGATGATGTATATCCCCGGCGTGTTGGCACTTTATCCGATGTGCACACCCGCACCGAGGAAGTGGAGAATGAGGACGGCACGAAAGAGACAGTCACCTATTACCGCTACAAGGATACCGGGTTAGAGTTCAATGAAGGGTATATCATCGAGGGGCAAGAACTTCAGATAACTTTCCAATCAGGTAAATTGAACGGTATGGTATTTGGGGTTATCTTCAACCCTTCACCCAAGGATGAGACCCGTGGCGAGCAGCTTTGGGAGATTGTGAGGAACGAAAACTACGGCCGTCCGTTGCCGGATGATATGATGTACCCTGCCGACGGTGACGAATATATCCTTTCCGGATTCGACATACAACTGGTTTCCGACCAGTATATCCCGGAGGCAGAACTTGAACTGAAGGACAAGGCGCAGAAATATGCTGATAAGGTGAATAAAGATGATGGAACATATCAAACCACACTCAAAAGCTCCTGGGTAAAAGAAAATTTGATTTCGCGTACATTTGATTTCGGGCAACGAATCAATCTTATTGATGACACATACTTTGATAATGGACGTAGTTCCCGTGTTTTAGGCTGGGAAATGAATCTTGATATTCCTTGGGATTCCCCGATTTACACAATCGGAGAAAGTATGCCTTATTCCAGAATTGGTGATATAGAAAATAAGGTGGACTCTCTCACCTATAAAGGACAAACCTATTGGGGCAGTGGAAATGGGATATATTTGATTCGGGTCAATGATAGCACACCTGCTTCTGACAGCAATACATTTTCTGCATTAAGAGCATTAAGAATGTTCTTCAGAAAAGACAAATCAGATGAAACATTTTTCATCCAGAAATTTTTGGGCGGATTAGAAGTCGGAGCTTTTATTGATTCTTTGTTGGCCGGGAAAGGCACAGGAATAACTTCTGATGGTAGAATACAAACCGACAGGCTGGAAGTCCGCGGCTCGATGACGGTGATGGACTTAATCATCAACCAGCTGCAGGGTATGGAGGCCGACTACTCGTTTGCCGAAATTGGCAAGATAGCGCTGGTGGACGACCTCGGAGAAAGCACTTACAAATTGTGGATAGAGAAACGGACAGATTACGACTTCGTGAAATTACAGGAAGGCGATGTCTGCTATTCGATTGTCAATACATTGTACCAGGGCGGTACGGACTATTTCACGAGCTGGATGCGTGTCCTAACTGTTAATATGACTGACAACGCGCTGACCGTGGTGCTTTATCCAGACGGCGAAGTTCCCGGCGGCCGGAACTTTGCGCCGGTGGCCGGCTACAACGTCACACGGCGAGGTAACGCCATATTGCCAGAGGACGGCAGCACCAACGGACGCTCGCAGAGCTGGATATTGTCAAGCCGAGAGGGAAGGATAATGTTCCTTACGAATGTCCTCAAGCCGATACTCGAGGACTACAACTATGGCGTTGTCATAGGTAAGCTCCCTAATACTGCCGCTCTCGAGCAGATACCTGTATCCAAAGACGACCTCGGCATCATGGCCGATGTTGTTATTGCTCGTAAGTTTTACGAGTTTGACGGGAACGGGAAACTCGTGACAAAAATCGTAGACCGCGGGCAGTGGAGCCTTGACGTGGCACAGAGTACCACCCCGTACCGCTACATGACGCACGAATGGAGCAACCCTTCAACAGGCCAGAACTTCGTTACCCTTGAGCAGCACGCCGTATGGCACCTGGGGTGCAAGTGGGGGTGTCTGATTGACAAGACACAGCTTGCGCCGAAATGGAACTCCACGGACTGGGCCATGCTGGAGGGCGACCCGAACTATTATCTCCAGATAGAGTCGTCGAACGGCTACGCATTCAGGCGGAGCAACGTAAACACCGACCTCACGGCAAGGATATATTACGGCGACATCGAGATAACCGCCGACATAATGAACACCGCCGGCGCCGAGGTGGAATGGCTGCGCGACACTGGCAACGTTGCCGACGACAACACTTGGCAGCCGGAATATGTTGACAGCAAGAAGAATGTCATACATGTAGACAACGGTAACGAACACGGTATAGGTTCAGGCTTCGGCGTGGACTATTTGTCGGCGACATTCGCATGCAGCGTGTTTATCCCTGTCGGTGGAACACAGGAGAAAAAAATGATTCAAGGACAAATTAAATTCGCTTAAATATGCCACTGAAAACAAGAGCGCAGAGCGTCATCACAACGGTTGACCCGTTATCACTGCATTATGGAATAAATGCGGTGAGCGGCAATACTGTACAAACGTACAATAACGAGAGTAAGGAATATGAGCCTGACCGCACGCTGGTGCCGTTGATACTATCACCTTACGTCGAGGTTTACGACCCGGAGAAAGTGCAGAACGGCAAGCAGGCACTGACCGCCGTTGAATGGTATGACGGCGTACCGGCCAAGGATTACTCCAACCGAATAACGGCCGGTGACGATTACGAAATTGGCGACGGCACGGTGACTGGATTCCCGGCCAACGCCCTGAAGGTCAAAAAGAACGTTCCGGCAGACAGTCCCATACAGATATACTGCATAGTCAAGTTCACAGACAAGAGAACACAGCAGACCGTTCGTGTGGAGATGAATGTTAAGCTGTACACGACAGTATATGAGAGCAGGAACTACAAAGTAGCTTTAGATTGTCCTCCGAGCTGGAAGATTGACCCGTTGAAAGAAACGGACTGGCTGCACACGTTGACAGCGCAGCTATACAGTGGAAGCACAGCCGTTGATGACGCACACGCTGCGTATTGGTGGCAGGTAAGGGACGAGAACGGAGCATGGCGTGAGATAACATCAGAGGACGAGGAACTGTGGCTTACTTGTAAATCAAACGGCGTATTCACGAAGACACTTACATTTGACGCAAGAATGATGAAGGCTTCGGCCTTTCGTGTCCGTGCGGCTTACTTCGACAGCCAGCGCCCTGTAACGCCGGATGACGACGCCATCGTTGCCGAAACATTCATCAATATGGAGATGCCTTCAAGCCTGTCGGTCGAGCAGATGCAGACTAAAGGTGCCAGGGTGGCATACGACTTTTCGACAAAGGTCGGGTTTAAGACTGAGCTTTTTGACAATCGGACTACCGTTACCGACACGCAGGCAAATGAACTTTTCCAGATACGCTGGAAAGGCCGGAGCGCAAAGGCAGGAAGCAGCGAGACATTCATTGACAGCGGAAAGAACATAGAGTTCGTTCCAAAGGATAAAGGGTTTGACCCCTCAGCACTTGTAAGCGTATGGGCTGACGTAAGCGTTTATGAAAAGCACGCAGTACTTACTGACGATGCTGGAAATTTCATTACAGACGACAACGGGGCTATTATTATACTACCGACATACGAATAAAATTAAGACGACTATGTATATACTTATAAAGGAAACAGACGTGAGAAATGAGGAAATCCTCAAGATGTATCACGAGACAATGCCTGACGGCAGACTGATACTGCCAATTTCAGACCTCAGAATGCTGGGCAGTATACCAAATTGTCAAATCGTGGCTTCGGCAAAAGAGCTGAAGGAACTGATTAAAATTAATGCCGAAGAAGTTGCCAATAATAAGGTTGACGGGGTGCAGGGCGACGGCACGGAGGATGGCAACACCGTGGAAGCCGGCGGACAGACCGAGGCAACGGAAACGGAGCGGCCGGAGGATACCGGGGCGCAGGAAGGAACGGTAGAGCAGCCGGAAGAGACGGCAGAGAGCGAGAACAAAATTGAAGAACCTATAACAGAGGAGGAATAAAATATGGCACAGGAAGTACAGGCAGGGCTTAAATTGATAGCTGTAATGGACGGTACATCCATCAACGGTTACCTGAGAGTGGAGAACACTCCGCTGATACAGAGATATAATGATGCAGGTGCGTTTACACCTGATTTTGAAACTCTTGCGGACAATATGAAGCCGGCAGTCGTGCCGATATTGATAAACACCGCCACAGGTGCGCTGATGACGCCTCAGACATTGACATGGAAGTATAATGGTATAACGCTGACGTTCGGAAGCGACGGTCTGTCCACAAACAGCGGGATGGCAGGCGTGTTTAAGAAAGACACGGCCTACTCTACCAACTATGACGGAAGTACTAAAACGGTTGAAGCTCTAAGGGTATTGAAAAACCTTGTGCCGTTGTCAGGCTATGATAATGACCGAATAACAATATCAGGAACGATAGAGGTCGGGGGTAATCAGATTGCTTTCGACGGCATATCGACCGAAGTAATCATACAGAAAAGCACGGGAGCGACCTTTGACGTTGTTATAGCCGATGGAATCTTGACGCAGACTACAAGACAGATAACGCTGACGGCTACATTATGGAATGAGGGCAGTGTCGTGTCGGATTTGGGCGGTTACTCCTTTGATTGGAAAATAATTGACACAGACGGAAGTGACGAGGCATTTACCAATGTCAGCACATCAAATACACAAAAAGTTGTGGCAGATGATGTTAACTGGCAGGCAAGGGTAAGATGTACGGTGAAGAAAGGTTCGGACGTCGTGGCCACCGGCTTCTGCACGGTGACGGACTATAGCGACCCGGTGCAGGTGCAGTTTAACGTTACAGGCATCGAGGGCTTGACGGTAAAGCAGGGGCAGACGGCAACCGTTACCCCGGTAGCCAAGCGCAGGGATAGCGGAACTACCGTAACAGTAAGCTCGTGGGAATGGCGCACGATGGACAACGCAGGGGCTGACTTCACGCTTACTGGGAAAAGCGCTGCTACCTTTACGGCAACAAGCGCACAAGTAAGCTATTCAGACATGGCGCGAGCAGGCTACGGAATGAATATATATGTGAGTGCAGACGTTAATGTATGATAACCAGCGGTTCGATAGCTCTTACTGCCAATAAAGAGTATGGCAGATACATGATTAAATGTTCCACCGGCGAGACAATCCCGGTGGACGCATCAGGTGCGCCCGTCGGACAGGTGGCGTTCACCTTCTACAAGGTGGACACTGACGGCGTGATGGCAGCATTTTCGGCAAGCCAGGTCTATTATGAGCTTCTTGCTTCAGACGGTTCATCAATATATGACGACAGTCTGGCACAAATATCATTGCTTGACTTGACAGATGACCTGACTAATTACAGAGGCCAATTTAAATCAGTAAGACTGACGGTGTACGGTACAGGACACGAAGTGCTGGCTGTGCAGTCGTTTGGGACTACCGAGCCGGGCAGCGACGCGGAGATTTACGTTATCAGTCTGACGGCAGCATACTATACGATGAACGGACTGAAGGAAATCAACGCCAAGCTGGCCGGGAAACTCTATAAGCGCAAGGGCACGACAACTACACCCGTATCTGGAGCTACAGTAAAGTTCGGTTATGTCAACGGCTCGACTACAACGGCACAGACGGACAGCAGCGGCGCATTCGATGATAGCGACTGGTTCGTTGGTGATGTATATACAGATACGTTCACATGCAATAATTCGCCTTCCATATTCGTAAGCTATGAGCTTAACGGTATAACGCAGGCCTCGCAGTATGTTTCGCTCGGACAACAGGGCAATGACGGTAAGCCGGGAGACGACGGGGTGGCGTATGATATTGTCCTTAACACTGGCGAGACTGTGCCTTGCACGGCATACGCAGAACTGATAACTGACATTATTTCTGTGACATTGCTTAAGAACGGCACAAGTATAGACTTCGGAATAGACCTGAAAATCAAAGACAACAACGGCAACGTATTGTCATCATGGATGACAGGTTTTTATCCGGGCTACCAGATTCAGCCTCAATTTGCCGAGGCAATAGCTACAGGAACAGAACCGAGAAGCATATACATAAGAGCTTTTGCGAATGTAAACGGGCAGAATCAGGTAGTCACTGAAAAAACATTCGCTGTAACATACGAATCGCCTTTACCGTTTGTCAGAAAGGAAACAGAATGGAATAGCGGACTGACTTTCAGGAACGGAGATATCATACTAATTGGCGGAAAGATAGACCTAGGAAGCGTATTTGCCTGGAACTGTCCTATAAGCGGTAATTCCGCCGTTGACCCTAAGACGGATATTGACAGCAACCCATACACGACAAAGTGGAATGCTCTTGATTATTTCAATATGGTTGCAACAAATCTGTTGCTTGCTGAAAATGCCATTCTTGCCGGATGGGTGTTTAAGGACAACAAGTTGTTCTCGCAGAACAACAACTGCTTCCTTGACGGTGTGACAGGCCAAATATCATTGACTGGTTCTGTGCGTAATGCTGCTACACACCTTACAAAGGCAAACATATCAGATTATCTTTCTCAGGATATACTTGGGGATGACTATATAGACTTCACGAAAGTGGGCAACCTCGTATGGGTGGATGAAGATATGGATGTTGGAGGTTTGTTTATGTTCCCGGCATTTACCGATTACCACGGACTAATCGGAAATAGCTATGATGAGGTAAGAAGTTTGATAGGCAGCAGATTTGTAATCTATAATAACATGCCGACAAAAATGCTATACTTTACTGGTGCATTGTGCTTAGCTGATACATATTATAACCCATCATTTTCAAGTTTTACCTTGAGTCCTGGAGATGTGGGATTTTTTGAATGCAGGTTAGGCACAACTTCGCAGCTAGGCACAGGAAACGAAGAAATATACTGGTATGCTTTAAAAGCAAAATTAAGGAAATAAACAATTTAAATTCAAAATAATTATGGCTGAAAAAATTACATTAAAAAACGCATTGGCAAATTTGCCACAGAAAACTGACGTTGATTCAATCGTTGCAACAGACGCATCAGGCAACCCGGTTTACATCAAAAAATCAGACCTTGCACAAGTTGTGGCGGAACTCATAGGGACTGCCAGTAAGTCTAAAGACGGGCTTATGTCATCAA
>OOCT01000498.1_pt1 | contig 31922 bp, 28 predicted proteins | sample 1671851 | NCBI WGS metagenome assembly OOCT01 (sample SAMN06348199, study PRJEB24527) | human gut metagenome | biome: human gut; feature: ankylosing spondylitis patient; material: feces | host: Homo sapiens | place: China | collected 2015-10
ACATAAGGCTTATATCCATATTATTATGATTAATACATATTCCAAATGCGGGAAGAACTTTGCACTGTATATTATACTGGTCTATTCTGCTCTTAATCGAATTAACAATATCAATAAGCTCCTGCTTGTCATCAAATGATGTGCATAACACAAATATGTCAGCCCTGAAATGACCTGCAATACAAAATTCCCCCTCATAATCACAAAACAATCCAGATATGTACTTAAGCAGCTTATCCGCTTCTTCACGTCCACAGAACTCATTAACTGTCTTAAAATGATATATATCCATTCTTATAACAGCGAACTTCTTATCACTGTTGTTCTTCATAAGCTCATTAGCTTCATAAAAGAATGCCTTAATTCCATATAGACCTGTAAGCGGCGACTCATTCTTCTTAGCGTTAAGATCAGCCATCTTCTTCAACGAATAAAGATATAATTCATCACTCACAATCTTAGAATTTGTAGTATTATCTTTAGTATTATCTCCCGCATTTCCCATATTAATCTCCGTTCCTACATCTTTCTATAAATGTATATCAAGATTACTTATTGCAAATTATATCATATTACATTAAAAAAAGCAAAAAATATTGTGATATTGCATAAATTTTATACCAATATCACAATATTTTGTATGCATTCTTATATTTTCTGCAAAAGCAGCAGAATTATATGTTAAAACACCACTTAATCTTAAAGATTAGCTTTAATCTTCTCAATCATATCAGCATATTCTTCATCTGTAAGGTATTTCTTATCTGGATTCATAAGGAATACTCCACCCCATTCATATTCGTCCTTATACTTAGGACAAAGGTGGAAGTGAAGATGATGTCCTGTATCTCCATATGCACCATAGTTAACCTTATCTGGGTTAAACGCTTTCATAATTGCTCTTGCAACTCTTGCAACATCCTCAAAGTAAGCTGCTCTTTCTTCTGCTGTAAGCTCGTTCATATCACCTACATGTTTCTTGTGAGCAACAATACATCTTCCTGGATGACTCTGCTCCTTGAAAAGATATACCTTAGATGTCTCTAATTCACATATCTTAATACCGAACTTTGCAACAAGTTCACCTTCCATACAGTATGCACAATTCTGATCTACCATATCTGTATCCTCCTTATAATTAGAATCACTATAAATAACTAATAAGCAGTCAAGCCAGCAGGTTAAACCACTTATCAGTTAATATCTTTATATATCAATTATTAAATGTCTGAATTATTAATTATTCAGCATCCTTGATGGAGAAGCTTATTCTTCCCATCTTATCCTTACCCATGCACTTACACTTGACAACGTCACCAAGAGTAAGAACATCTTCTACCATATTAATTCTTTCCTTAGAAATCTTAGAAATGTGAACCATTCCTTCCTTTCCAGGTGCGAACTCAACAAATGCACCGAATTCCTTAATACTTACAACTTTACCTTCGTATATCTTTCCTTCTTCAAATTCATCAACAATAGTTCTGATATACTTCATAGCCTTATCCATACCAGCCTGGTCAACACCACATACTGATACAAAGCCGTCATCTGTGATATCAATCTTAACACCACATTCTTCGATGATAGCATTGATAACCTTACCACGCTGTCCAACAACTTCACCAATCTTAGCCGGATCAATTGTAGTCTGGATAATCTTAGGTGCGAATTCACCTACAGTCTTTCTTGGTTCAGCGATAGCTGGCTTCATACAAGTATCCATAATGAAAAGTCTTGCTTCTCTTGTTCTTCTTATAGCTTCTTCTACGATAGGACGTGTAAGACCATGAATCTTAATATCCATCTGGATAGCTGTTATACCTTCTGTTGTACCAGTTACCTTAAAGTCCATATCTCCGAAGAAATCTTCAAGACCCTGAATATCTGTAAGAACAACATAATCATCATCTGTATCACCTGTTACAAGGCCACAAGAGATACCTGCAACCATACTCTTAATTGGAACACCAGCAGCCATAAGTGACATACAAGATGCACAAGTTGAAGCCATTGATGTAGAACCATTAGACTCGAATGTCTCTGATACAGCACGTATTGCATATGGGAATTCCTTTTCTGAAGGAAGTACTGGAATAAGTGCTCTCTCGGCTAAAGCTCCGTGTCCAATCTCTCTACGTCCTGGTCCTCTTGAAGGCTTTGTCTCACCTACGGAGTATGCAGGGAAATTGTAGTGATGTATATATCTCTTAGTTGTAACATTATCATCAAGTCCATCCACCTTCTGTGCTTCTGATAAAGGAGCAAGTGTTACAACGTCACATATCTGTGTCTGTCCTCTTGTAAACATAGCAGAACCATGAACTCTAGGAATGATATCAACCTCTGCTGCAAGCGGTCTTATCTGGTTGATTGCACGTCCATCAGGTCTCTTATGGTCTTTTAAGATCATCTTGCGGACAGTCTTCTTCTGATACTGGTAAAGAGCTTCACCAAGTAATGCAAGATATTCTTCATTATCAGCAAATGCTTCTTTCATCTTTTCCATTATCTCATCAATGTTCTTATCTCTTGTCTGCTTGTCATCTGTGAATACAGCAACTTCCATTTCTTCTGGAGATACTACCTGTTTCATAGCTTCAAACATCTCTGCTGGAATAGCACAGCTCTCATATGAGTGCTTTTCTTTTCCAACTTCTGATACAATCTTCTCAATAAATGCAATGATTGTCTGGTTGATATCGTGAGCCATATATATAGCTTCAATCATCTTGTCCTCTGGAATGATATTAGCACCGGCTTCAATCATAATAACCTTCTGCTTAGTAGAAGCTACTGTAAGCTGAAGATCACCTTCCTGCCACTGAGCCTGTGATGGGTTAATAATGAATTCTCCGTCAATCATACCAACCTGTGTCATAGCACAAGGACCGTCAAATGGAATATCTGATATACAAGTTGCAATAGAGGCTCCAATCATAGCAACAAGCTCTGGACGGCACTCTGGATCTACTGCCATAACCATATTATTAAGTGTAACATCATTACGGTAATCCTTAGGGAATAAAGGTCTCATAGGTCTGTCTATTACTCTTGATGTAAGAATAGCATTCTCAGAAGCCTTTCCCTCTCTCTTATTAAATCCGCCAGGTATCTTGCCTACGGCATACATCTTTTCTTCAAATTCAACACTTAATGGGAAGAAATCAATTCCTTCTCTTGGCTCCTTAGATGCAGTAGCTGTTGAAAGTACCACTGTATCACCATAGTGCATAAGAGCTGCTCCGTTAGCCTGTGCACATACTCTGCCGACATCAACTCTTAATGTTCTGCCAGCTAATTCCATTGTGTACTGTTTAAACATAAATTTCCTCGTTTCCGCCTGTTATGGCTTGCTTAATTGTATTAACAGAAAGTCCGAAACAACTCAAAAACCCACTTAATTAAGTACGCTTTTGAGTGGTCTCGGTGAAATCTTTCTGTTATTAGCTTAATAATAAGTAATTACTGCCTGATTTGCAAGCATATTACCAAAAGAAAAAGGCGAAGTTATACAACTCCGCCATAAATAATTAATTACTTTCTGATTCCTAAACGTTCGATTAAGTTTCTGTAACTTTCGATGTCGTTCTTCTTTAAGTAAGAAAGTAAAGCTCTTCTCTTACCAACCATCTTTAAAAGACCTCTTCTTGAGTGATGATCCTTCTGGTTAATCTTTAAATGTTCTGTTAATTCAGCAATTCTTTCTGTTAAGATTGCAATCTGAACTTCTGGAGAACCTGTATCTCCTGCTTTTCTTCCGTAATTAGCAATAATTTCTGCTTTCTTTTCCTTAGATATCATTGTTGATTCCTCCTAAATATTAATCACCTGCCACCAAGCCTGGGGTCGGAGTGTCCCGTATCTGAGTGACGGCTCATACGTTGATAATATATCATAACACCAATATGAAATCAAGTGGATTTACAAAATAATTTCAAGATTTCAAGACATTTTCAAAATCACTTCAAAAATATCTTTTCAAAAACAATCTCAAAATATTTCCATTTATCTTTTATTGTATAAGAAACATCTCTTTAGCAAAGCTTGCATCACTTTCCATCTGCTTCTTTAATGCCTCAACATTTTCAAACTTCATTTCCTGCCTTAAGAAATGATAAAGTGCCACCTCAACCCTGTTTCCGTATACATCTTTATCAAAGTCAAATACATTAGTCTCAACACTCACTTCATATCCATCACTTATTGTCGGCTTAGTACCAAGATTAGTAACACCATAATACCAGACACCATCTATTAATATTCTGGATGCATACACTCCATTCGGTGGAAGAAGCTTAATCTCTGTAGGATATACATTAATCGTAGGTATCTCTAACTTCCTGCCAAGCTGGTTACCCTTGGCAACAATCCCTGTTATCGAATAAGGTCTGTTAAGGAGCACATTGACTGTCTCCATATGTCCTAACTTTAATTCTTCCCTTACATATGTACTGCTTATATCTTTATCCTGAAACTTCTCTTTCTCTACAACAATGGTTTCATAGCCATATTTAGCCGCATTGCTTATAAGAAATTCCACATTGCCGCTTCTATCCCTGCCAAAGCAATAATCAGTTCCAACGACAATTACCTTTGCTTTCAATTTATTAATCAATATATCACTTACGAATTCTTCTGGTTCCATATTCATAAGTGTTGTAGTAAATGGATACTCAACCTCGACATCTATTCCATAATTCTCGCATAACATTCTTCTCTCAGAATTAGTAGATAAAAAATGCTGGTTCTTCTGAGGACAGATACTAAGTGGAATTCTGTCAAATGTAAACATAACCGACAAAAGTCCCTGTTCCTCTGCTTTCTCTTTAACTATGGATATAAGCTTCTGATGTCCAAGATGAACACCATCAAACTTGCCAAGCGTTACAGCGCTGGACCTTTCCAGCTTGAAATCCTCCGTTCCGTGTATGTATTCCATACTGGTCTACACCGCCTTTCAGGTACATCATTTATCCTTCATAAAACATCTTCTCAAGGACAAACTGTCCCGCAATATACTGATATATGCCAACAAATGTATTGCCAGAATCATATATCCTGAATTTCTCCATATCAAGAAACTCACAATCTTCATTAACAACCGCTTCTAAAGGAAGCTTATTGCCATTATACAAAAGCTTGTTGTAAGCTTCATCTACTGTAAGTCTGGTATATGACGAAAACATAGAATCAATGCTGATAATATGTTCTTCCATCTCTCCCTTAATCATATAAGCTGCTATCTGATTAAGTGTAAGAGTATCATCAATAAGAAAATCCCCCACTCTTGTTCTTATAAGCTCCATCATACAAGCTCCACAGCCAAGTTTCTCTCCTATATCCTGACACAACGTCCTTATATAGGTTCCTTTGGAGCAGTCTACAGTAATTGTAACCGTCTTAATATCATCTTCAAGGTTAATATCATTAACCCTCAAAGAATTAATCTTTATACGGCGCGGTTTTCTCTCAACCTCTACCCCTGCTCTTGCAAGCTCATAAAGCTTCTTTCCATTAACCTTAAGTGCCGAATACATTGGGGGAATCTGATCATATTCTCCCTCAAAGCTGCTGCAAACTTCCAATATCTGTCTTTTAGTGACATTAACCTCTCTTGTCTTAAGAACAGTTCCCGATGTATCCTGAGTATCAGTAACTGTACCAAGAAGCATTACAGCCTCATAGGTCTTAGTCCAGTCTGTAATCATGGAACACAGACCCGTTCCTTTACCAAGACACACCGGAAGCACGCCAACTGCATCAGGGTCAAGTGTACCGGTATGACCTATTTTTTTCATATGAAGAATTCCACGAAGTTTTGCAACCACATCGTGTGATGTGAAACCTTTTTCTTTGTATACATTAATAATTCCGTTCATACCAACTTAACCTTTCTTAGTGATTACTCCTGTGCATACTGCTGTTCAATTATTTCGCCTATTCTGTTGACGATTTCATATACAGTGCCTTTAGCATTAAAGCCGGCAGCCCTTATATGTCCGCCGCCGCCAAAGCAGGCAGCTATCCTGCTTACATCAATCTCTTTCTTAGAACGAAGACTTACCTTATATTCATTATCGCCTGTTTCATATAAGAATATTGCAACTTCAACTCCATCAGTAAGCCTTAACTGTTCAATAATTCCTCCGAGCTCCCTGCCAGTAACTCCATAGAAATCCATTTCATCTCTTGTCACGCTTGAGAATATACATTTTCCGTCATAAAAAAGCACGCTTTCAAGAAGCGCCCTTCCAAGAATCTGGTTCTGTACATAAGACTTCTTATAAAAGCTATTATCTATTATATCAGAATAATCTATTCCCATCTGCATCATCTTTCCTGCTATCTCCATAGTGTGGAGTGATGTGCAGCTATATTTGAATACACCTGTATCGTGTATAATACCTGTGTATATACATTCAGCAGTATTCCTGCTTACTTTACCGGCATCAAATGTGTCATAAAGCACTTCACACGCTGAACTCGCTGTTGGAATAACATTATTAACATCTGCAAAACTGTCATTGCTTATATGATGATCTATACATATAGTCTTATCCGCATTCTTAAAGCCGTCTGCGAATGGCTCTATTCTGTCTATTGAACTGCAATCAAGAACAATAAATGCATCAAACTTCTTATCCGGCTCAATAACATTTTTTATAGCATCAAAACCATTAAGATATGATAATTTGTCTGATGGCTGTTCAAGATAAACATTTACATCTATATCTGGTGCATTATCCTTTAAATAATTATACAGACCAAGCACTGAACCTGTGCAGTCACCATCTGGTCTTATATGCCCTGTTATACCAACTACTTTTGCAGCACCTAACTCTTCAATAATATTCATATATTACACCTTCTTACTTATTATGACTATCACTATCTTTCTGTGTAACTTCGTCTATAAGCTTAGACATATTAATTCCGTACTCAATTGACTGGTCAAGAATGAACTTGATTTCTGGTGTATTTCTTAAATTCACTGTTCTAGCAAGTTCTCTTCTTATATAGCCTTCCGCACTCTTAAGTCCTGTAATAGTGTCCTTTTGTGACTGCTCATCGCCAAGTACACTTATATACGCCTTACAAGTCTTTAAATCTGGTGCGACCTCAACAGATACAACCGATGTCATCGGATTGATTCTTGGGTCTTTGATTTCACTACGGATTATATTGCTTAGTTCTTTTAATACTTCCCCATTAATGCGGGTATTCTTAACACTATTTTTACGCATATACTCCTACTTTCTAATATATAATTATATCACTGTCAAAACCATATAGTCCAGAAAATTCAATTTCCTGGACTATCGGATCAACTCTATCTAGGTACTTCTACCATTATATGAGCTTCTACAAGATCGCCTTCCTGAATCTGACCAAAGTTCTCAAATACCATACCACATTCAGAACCACCCTTAACTTCCTTAACATCATCCTTGAAATGCTTAAGTGTAGCAATAGGTCCTTCGTATATCTGCTCTTTATCTCTTGTAATTCTTACAATTGAATCCTTAGTAATTCTACCCTCTGTAACGATAGCACCGGCAATATTACCAACACCAGAAGCCTTGAATATCTGTCTTATCTCAGCATGACCGATAATCTTTTCCTCATATATAGGTTCAAGCATACCCTTAAGAGCCGCCTCAACATCTTCAATTGCATTGTAGATTACACTGTAAAGTCTTAAATCAACCTTTTCTCTCTCAGCAACTATTCTCGCCTGATTATCAGGCTTAACATTAAAGCCGATGATAATAGCATTAGAAGCAGAGGCTAACACAACGTCTGACTCATTAATATTACCAACGCCGCCATGGATAACCTTAACGATAACTTCTTCATTAGAAAGCTTAACAAGACTCTGCTTAACAGCCTCGACTGAACCCTGTACATCAGCCTTGATAATAAGGTCGAGTTCCTTCATATTACCAGCCTGAATCTGCTCGAACAATGCATCAAGTGATACTTTATGCTTAGTATCATCAAGAAGCTTCTTCTTGCCTTCTGCAATAAATGTATCAGCAATATTTCTTGCTTCCTTCTCACTCTCTGTAGCCATAATAATTTCACCAGCATTAGGAACATCATTAAGACCAAGAATCTCTACAGGCATAGATGGAGTAGCTTCCTTAACTCTTCTTCCAGTATCATCAATCATAGCTCTTATCTTACCATAACAAGAACCTGCAGCAACTGCATCACCAACTCTTAATGTACCCTTCTGTACAAGGATAGTCGCAACTGGACCACGTCCTTTATCAAGCTCCGCTTCAATTACGATACCTCTTGCCTTACGGTTAGGGTTAGCCTTTAACTCATTAACCTCTGCTGTAAGAAGAATCATCTCAAGAAGTTCGTCAATACCTTCCTTAGTGTGAGCTGATACTGGAACAAATGTAGTTGAACCACCCCAGTCTTCTGCGATAAGTTCATATTCTGTAAGTTCCTGCTTAACCTTCTCGATATTAGCATTAGGCTTATCAATCTTATTAACAGCAACGATAATTTCAACGCCCGCTGCCTTAGCGTGGTTAATAGCTTCGATTGTCTGTGGCATAACGCCATCATCAGCTGCTACTACAAGAATAGCAATATCTGTAGCCTGTGCACCACGCATACGCATAGCTGTAAACGCTTCGTGTCCAGGAGTATCAAGGAATGTAATCTTCTGTCCATCGACATCCACCATATAAGCACCGATCTTCTGTGTAATACCGCCTGATTCCTTAGCTGTTACATGTGTTTCCCTGATTGCATCAAGTAAAGATGTCTTACCGTGGTCAACGTGTCCCATAACACAGACAACTGGTGGTCTTGCAACCATATCGTCCTCTGACTCTTCATCTTCCTTAAGAAGTTCTGCAATAACATCAACCTTAACTTCGTGGTCACATATGCAGTTGAACTCAAGTGCTATTTCTTCTGCTGTATCATAATCAACTTCCTGGTTAATTGTTACAACCTTGCCCTGTAAGAAAAGCTTCTTAACAATTGCAGATGGCTGAACCTTCATCTTATCAGCAAGTTCCTTGATAGTAAGGCTGTCTGGTAAAATGAGCTGCTTAATTGTCTCTTCTTCCTTCTTCTCCTGCTTTGGAGCCGGTTTCTTCTCTAACTTGCTGTTAGCAAATTTAAGATTTTCCTTTGCCTCATTATCTTTCTTTCTGTCATTCTTTCTTGAATCATTCTTTCTTGAGTCTGGTCTTCTTGAGTCTGGCTTTGTCTCAAAAATGAAATCGTCCTTAGGTGCTGAAGAACCTCTGTCATTTCTTCTCTGACCAGAGAATCCCTGGCCATCTCTTCCTGAGCGTCCGCCGTTCTGGCCGTTATTATCCCTGTTCTGGTAACCTCCATTACGGTCATTGTTTCGATCGTTTCTATAACCGCCGTTATTACGGTCATTTCTATAACCATCTCTGTTCTGGCCGTTATTGTCCCTGTTCTGGTAACTGCCATTGCGGTCATTGTTTCGATCGTTTCTATAACCGCCGTTGTTTCGGTCATTTCTATAACCATCTCTGTTCTGGCCGTTATTGTCCCTGTTCTGGTAACTGCCATTGCGGTCATTGTTTCGATCGTTTCTATAACCGCCGTTGTTTCGGTCATTTCTATAACCATCTCTGTTCTGGCCGTTATTGTCCCTGTTCTGGTAACTGCCATTGCGGTCATTGTTTCGATCATTTCTATAACCGCCATTATTACGGTCATTTCTATAACCATCTCTGTTATTTCTATTCTGGTTATTATCTCTATTATTATTTCTATCTCTTGAATCAGTCTTCTGGCTGTTCTGTGGGAAGTACACCTGAGAAATGTGCTTCTTATCTACATCCTTAGATGTGTTTGCCACTTTAGTATCCTGTGTATTCTGTTCTGACTTATTACCAGTCTTATCCTGTGCCTTAATATTCTTATTCTCCTCTGATTTCACTTGTTTTTCTTCTGCCTTTTTAGGTTCTGATTTATTAGCTGTATTTCCAGCTGCTTTTGTAAACTTGCTCTTTACACTGTTTATTTCACTTTCACCTAGTCCGCTCATAGCTGTATATTTCTTGTCAGCATTACTTAAAATATCAGTTATCGCTTTTGATGAAATATTTAATTCTTTCGCCAACTCATGAACTCTCATATTTGCCATTTAACCTCTTTTCCAATACAGGAATAATATTTCTGTATTATTTACACCGATTATCTCTAATCTTGTTTAAAATGTTTCTCAATACTATTCTTAAACCCTTCATCAAGGATTGCGAGTGATGCTCTGAATTCTTTACCTATAGCATGCCCTAAGTCATCCTTATTGCTAAAGAAATACACTGGCACTTTATAATATTCACACATATTCTTAAAATTCTTTTTGGTATTATCAGATGAATCATCTGCTACTATTACCATATATGCCTTATGCTCTTTCACAGCCTTTTCAGTAGAGAACTCACCGCTTGCTACTTTTCCAGCCTTCTGTGCAAGACCTATCATTGATAACGCTCTTTTATTGTCCAAGATTATTCATCTCCTTTTCTAACTCATCATAAACAGATGCATCAACAGCCATCTTAAAAGCCCTTTCAAGTCCTCTTGACTTTCTTGCCTTCTTAAGGCACTCCGCATCAGGACATATATACGCCCCTCTTCCGTTCTTCTTGCCTGTTGTATCTATTATTATCTGTTCATCCTGAGTCTTTAATATCCGTATAAGCTGCTTTTTGTCTTTCATCTCATTACAACCTATACACTGTCTTTGTGGAATCTTCTTTACTGCTGCCAAACTATCACTCTCCAATAATATTATTCTTCTACAACTTCTGTGTCAGAGGCTGCATCTTCGTTATAGTCTTCATCCAATGACATTACATTATCTGCCTGATTGTCATCATATCCTTCACTGTCTTCACCATATACGATTTCTGCGTTGTCTTTATCCATATCAGCAAATGCTTCTGGATCAGCTTCGCTCTTAATATCAATTCCGTAACCTGTAAGCTTAGCTGCAAGTCTTACATTCTGTCCCGACTTACCGATTGCAAGTGATAACTGCTGTTCTGAAACAATTATCTTAGCCTTCTTCTCTTCTTCATCTGCTACTGCTGATACAACCTTTGCAGGGCTTAAAGCATTAACAATTAACTGGGCAGGATTGTCATCCCACTCAACAATATCAATCTGTTCATTACCAAGTTCATTAACGATATTCTTAACTCTCGCACCATTAATACCTACGCATGCACCTACTGGATCCACATGAGGAACATTAGCTCTTACAGCCATCTTAGTTCTTGAACCTGCTTCTCTTGCGATAGCCATAATCTCAACTGTACCATCTTTAATCTCTGTAACTTCTTCTTCAAAAAGTTTCTTTACAAGTTCCTGTGACTTTCTTGAAATCTTAACTGATAAACCGCTTCTTTCTCTGTTGCTTACACTTGCAACATATACCTTGATTCTTTCTCCGCATTTGAACTGCTTATCCTTAAAGTTATCATCTGCCTTAAGAACTGCCTGTGTTCTTCCTATGTCAATAGTCATATCACCGTTGTCGTTAATTCTCTGTACAACACCTGTAACAATTTCCTTCTCCTTGGCGTGAAGCTCGTTGTAGAGTGCATTCTTTTCCTGTTCTCTTATAGTCTGAACAATTGTATTCTTGGCATTCTTAGCTGCTTTTCTTGAGAATTCTTCTGACTTTACTTCTATAGTAATAACATCACCAAGCTGACATCCCGGCTTAATCTTTCTTGCATCAACAAGTGCTATTTCTGTACCAGATACATACTTTCCTTTCTTAGTATCAAGGAACTCTGGAACTTCTACTTCTTCAACTACAGTTCTGTCTGAATAAATGTGGAAATCACCTGTTCTTCTGTCAAGTACAACCCTGCCATTATCTGCCTTGTCAAATTCAGCCTTATATTCGTCCATTAATGACTTTTCAATGGCATCAAACATAATCTCTTTGTCGATTCCATTTTCTTTTTCTAAGGCTTCAATCGCAAGTATCAATTCTTTATTCATCTTCTTATCCTCCATTATTAACAACTTTAGTTATATATCTATTCAACATATGCCCATCTAATCATTGCAAGATTGCTTCTCTCAATCTTTATAAGATTATCATCAACCTCTATTGTAATGTTGTCTTTATCGTATTCCTTAAGAATGCCTGTATATTCCTTTATGCCTCCAACAGCTTTGTAAAGCTTAATATCTATAAGTTTCCCAATACTCTTTGCATAATCCTTCTCTTTCTTTAAAGGTCTTGTAAGTCCCGGTGAACTCACTTCAAAAATGTACTGGTCAGTAATATAGTTCTCCTTATCAAGTATCTCATTAAAAGCTCTGCTTACAGCCTGACAGTCATCAATTGTAACTCCACCTTCTTTATCTATGTAGACGCGCAGATACCAGTCCTGACCCTCTTTAATATAATCAACATCAAAAAGTTCTACATTATTGGCTTCAACAATTGGCATTATAAGCTTTTCTGTCTTAGCTTCATAATCTTCTCTCTTACCCATTACTACCTCTTTCTTTTAATAATATTCAGTTTTCATTCTGCATTAATCAGACAATAATTATATTGCAAAAACGAAAGAGTGGACATAAAGTCCACTCTTTCGAATCAATTATAACGCAGAATAGCTTATAGGGGAGTCGAACCCCTGTCTTCGCCGTGAGAGGGCGACGTCTTAACCACTTGACCAATAAGCCACATCTTAAGTCTTGCTTTGTGTTAGTTGCTATCGCAAAGCACTTCATTATAATACACGACCCAGTGTAATTCGTCAAGCACTTTTTTGAAAAATTTTTGAAAAAATTTCAAAAAATTCAAAAACAGATCTTTATACGTGCTATAAGCCGCTAAAACACTGGGTTCATGTCTTACAAATCTGCAGCCTCTTTTCCTTCTTCCTGATAGTAACCACGTTCAGCTACGCATTTAATTCCTTACACCCATTTTCCGAAAATATTTATCTACATAATCTTGTTACCAACTTTTGAATATTTCAGACATTCTTTGCAATATATTGACATATTAACTATCCAGATAAGGCATACAACAAATGAAGGAAGAAAACCAATTCCAAACATAAGCGCACTGATTGCAAGAATAACTGCAAGCACACTGCACATACTATTCGTTATATTAAATGCTTTAAATGCACATTTCCCAACTATAATCTTCTCTGCTTCATCACAGGTTTCAAGCCATTTCTTCTGGAACTTCATATCATATACCGATGCCGTCTTTTCAGGATTCATTATCTTTACACAGTCAACACTTTTCTGCTGTATAATAACAGTCTCTGCCATAATCCCTAAAAATGCTGCAATGCTTACAGTTAATCCTATCATATTGTTAACGCTTTCAAACATTGCTGTACCACCTGAATATGATGCCGCAATAAGAAAATATGAAATTATAAGCGCCCCACTTGAAACCCATTGAATTATAGAAAGCTTCTCTTCGACACTATCTGATACCTCTTCATCTTCACCATCCCACTGTGATAACTGCTTCTTAGCCTTCTTGTAGTATGGCACTAACACTATAGGAATTATAACTGCAATAGCAAGCATAATCCAAGGTGCAGTTAATACTACATAACCACTAACTACGGCTTTAAAATTTCCTGACATTGTATCAATTCCATTTGCTCCAACAAGATACCCAGTTATGCCTCCGATTACAGCTCCTATAATACAAAGCAGTATGAACTTAGGCAGCGCCTTTCTGTTTGCTTTCTTAATTTCCTCATTTCCCATCATTATCTTCCTCCTGTAAATAAAATACTTCTTCCACGGTAACTCCGCATACTTTTGCAATCGTTAATGCAAGATTGACTGATGGCGAATAATCGCCCCTTTCTATAAGACTGATTGTCTGCCTTGACACTCCGCACAGTCTTCCCATCTCCTGCTGATTGACACCTAGCGCAGCCCTGCGTTCCTTCAGACGATTTCGCAGTATCATACCACACCTCCATATGACAACTTTTATTATCAATTTGACAACCTTCATTGTTATAATGACAACTTCTTTTGTCATTTTGCATTATACTCTTGTCATTAATTTCTGTCAATACCCAATAATAAACAGCTCTATCCCTCTTTTTGTTGAAACAACCGGCAACATCCTTAAAACTGAAACCATCGAAACTCATCGTGAAATAGCAGAGGCTATCGCAGAACATAATGCTGTCCGTACCCAGGATGCGATGTATATGCATCTTATGTACAATAAAAGGTGTATTAATTCTTCAAAATAATACACCTTTATTAAACATTATACATTTTATTCAATTTAGCTTTAACCAATAATTTCATATATATACTTCATATCCATATTCTCACGGATCACATCTGCCAGCTTATCATATTCTCTCTGCTTGTATTCCTCAAAGCTTATTCTGACACCACTCTTTGATGTAATACCACGCCTTGCACAAAGCATATTAATAAAGCTGTCGCAGAATTCCTGTCCATCGAATATCCCATGCATATAAGTTCCTGCTGTATTACCCCGTACACAGCCATCCATATATTCAGTCTTATCAACAGTATTGAATATTCTTGCAAATGGATTCGCACCATCTTCACTTATTGTACTTTCGCCCATATGTATTTCATAGCCTGTACATTTCTTCTGCCCAAGCATTTCCCACATTCCAGATTGTATACAAGTTATCCCCTGCACTCTTGTACGGTGTTTATTCTTTGAAAATGTGGTTGTTACTGGAAGCAGTCCCATTCCTGCTACAACTTCTCCAGTTTCTGCACCACACGAATCATCAATGACATTTCCTAACATCTGAAAGCCACCGCATATTCCAAATACTGGAACTTCCTGTCTGGAGCATTTTATAATCTGTGCTTCTATTCCATTTTTACGGAGCCATTTTAAATCATTAATTGTATTCTTGCTTCCCGGAAGAATTATGAGGTCAGGATTCCCAATCTGTTCTGCCTTATCTGCATAACGCAGATTGACCTCTTCAATACGCTCAAGTGCATTAAAATCCGTAAAATTAGAAATGTGAGGCACACGTATTACTACTATGTCGAACTGCTCACCTGGCATATGTTCATTGCAGGCTGACGGCTCAATTCGTGAAGCAAGGCTGTCCTCATCATCAATATCAAGCTTAACATAAGGAATTACACCTGCAACTGGAATTGGACATATATCATATAACTGTTTTATGCCCGGCTCTAATATTCTCTTATCTCCACGGAACTTATTCATAACAAGACCTTTTACACGCCTGCGTTCTTCTTCCTCTAACAGCATAATTGTTCCAACAAGCTGTGCAAATACACCACCTCTGTCAATATCACCTACAAGTAGAACCGGTGCATCTACAAGCTTTGCCATTCCCATATTAACAATATCATCTTTTTTAAGGTTAATCTCTGCCGGACTGCCTGCACCCTCAAGAACAATAATATCATACGCACTGGCAAGCTTATTATACGCTTCTAATATATCTGGAATAAGCTGCTTTTTGTACTGGAAATATTCTTTAGCCGGCATATTCTTTAATGGTATTCCATTTACAATTACCTGAGAACCAACATCACTTGTCGGTTTTAAAAGTATAGGATTCATCTCTACACAAGGGGATATCCCAGCCGCCTCTGCCTGCATAACCTGTGCCCTTCCCATCTCCAGACCATCGGCTGTTATATATGAATTAAGTGCCATATTCTGTGACTTAAATGGTGCTACACTGTAGCCATCCTGTTTTAACACTCTTAATATTCCTGCTGTTATAATGCTCTTTCCTGCATTGGACATTGTTCCCTGAATCATCAGATTTCTTGCCATAATCACTGCACCTTCCCTGTTATCTATGTTAAATTCCTATCCTAATTAACTTTATTATAATATTTATATATAATAATTTGTCCGTTATTGATATCTATGGATATATTGCCACTTTGCAATTATCTATTCTTAATCTATATTGTCCTTTTTATTAATATATTACTTATGAAATCAATAAGAATTTCATTATCTGTATGCTTCTTAACTGCTATGCGGTAGCAGTCTGGCGGCATATTGCGGTAGCTTTGACACGAACGGATAAGAATTCCATTTTTTAATAATTCATCCTGCAGCTGACAGCCAGCCTTATCTGACGGAAGCCTGAAAGTTATATAGTCTGCCACAGACGGATATACGATACATTCCATAGCCGATAATTTATCTGTAAGAAATTCCCGCTCCTTCTCGATAAGCCTATATGTGTGCCCCTCGTAATCTTTATCCTTAAATGCCGCAATTCCTGCACGCTGTGCCACTGTTGATACATTCCACTCTGGAAGCTGTAAAGATATGTTGTCGATTAATTCATCATTATAACTCATGAGATATCCAAGCCTTATTCCTGCCATTGCATAGAACTTGGTATACGCATTTATTATTACAAGATTATTATAATCCTTTAGAAAACGTTTACAGCTTATCTTCTCATAATTACGGTTAAATCTTAAAAAGCACTCATCCGCAACAACTATAATATTTCTTCTTCTGCATATGTCTAATATATTGATAAGAATATTTTCAGGTATAATATTCCCTGTTGGATTGTTCGGATTGCATATAAAACATAACTGGACATCAAGCTGTTCTAATCGTCCACTTACATATTCATAGCTAAAGCCATTATTACTGTCAAGCTCATAATATACAATCCCTGCTCCATATGCCTTAACTGCACGCTCATAGCCTGAAAATGAAGGTGCAGCAATGGCACATTTTTCTGGATGTACAGCCCTTACAACTGCCATTATAAGTTCTGAAGCACCATTACCACAGAGTATATTCCTAGCACTAATATTAACCTTATAAATGTTATCTGCATTAATACTCTCTTTGCTGGCAATTGCATTTCTTAATGCCGTATACTTAATGTCTGGATATGTCTGATAACCACCAATATCCTGCGTAATCGCATTACACACTTCCTGCGGCATTCCTAAGGGGTTAATATTAACCGAATAATCAAGCGTTATTTCTTTGTCGTATATATTTTTATCATATATATTTCCACCGTGCATCTGCTGTTCCATAGCTGTAACCTCTCATCTGCCTGACAATCTCTGTATCAGTATTCAAATCTCTGTATCAATATGCCAATCTGATTAAAATATCATTATCTGACTGCCAGCATTATTATCAATCTTATTAATAACACAATAATTACCATAAGAAATGCAGTAATATATAATAAAATATTACTTCTTCCTATATCCACAGCTTCCAGCGGACGTATCGCCTGACCTATCTGTGGCTTATGCACAAGCTTTCCAAAATAATAATTATCGCCTGATAATGCTACTTTTAAAGCTCCTGCACAGGCTGACTCTGTCTGGGCGGCATTAGGACTGCTGTGCTTTTTTCTGTCACTTTTAAATATCTTCCACGCATTCCCTATACTATAGTGTGAATTTGTTTTATCCTTTGTATTACATTTTTCTGCAAGCTGTGCAATTCCTGCTGACACAACCATAAGACAGCCGCCTATTCTTGCCGGAATAAAGTTCACAACATCATCTAACTTCGCCGCAAATCTTCCAAAGTACAAATATTTATCATTCTTATAACCTATCATTGAATCCATTGTATTAACAGCCTTATATACAAAACCGCCAGCCGCCCCGAATAACATCATATAAAATAATGGTGCAATAACTCCGTCTGATGTATTCTCTGCGACAGTTTCAACAGCTGCCCTTACAACGCCGTGTTCATCAAGCTGTTTCGTATCCCTGCCGACTATCATTGCAACGGCATTACGTGCCTGCTGTAACCCTTCTTTATCCAAAGCATAATATACCTTCATACTTTCTACTTTGAGCGATTTTACTGCCAGTATCTGATAACACATTATTGTTTCAATTACGCAGCCAAGTATCATATTAATATGATAACAGGCAGCCAGAATAGATACAATAACAATACTCGTTATTAACGGCGTTAATATTGCAAGCACCATACCCTTTCTGTACTTCTTAGCAGATGTATCTTTTTCTTTTAATAAAATGCTTTCCAACCACGAAATAAGATTACCTATAAGACGTACTGGATGATACAGCCAGTGAGGGTCGCCAATAAGCAGATCCAGTATATAACCACAGCCAATTGCTATTGTCTGGCATATAAATAAATTCATAAACTCCTCATTCCTTCACACACTATTACTCAGAATAAACTCATACTTTAACATATAATAGACACACATATTTATTTATAACAAACACATATTTTACTCAAGATAAATACATATCTTTACTCATAGAATACGCATATTTTTACTCATAACGTAAAAGTTCTGTATAATTATTAATGCTTCCATCTAAAGCCACATCACATATATACCCATCACCATTGCCACAATGATAATCATAATAGCCACCACCATATATCTCTGACATTACTGACATTATTGTGCCGCCGTGAATTACACATGCAATGTCCGAATAATTCAATAAACGGCATTGTTTAATCATATCATACCAGCCCTTAACACTTCTTTTCTTAAAATCCGCAACATCTTCTCCTTGCGGAAATGGTATCGTTGCATTACTGTCAATCCATCTCTGGTACTGTTCATTACCTGAAAGCTCTTTATAATTCTTTCCCTCAAACATACCAAAATCACATTCCCTGAAATCTGGCACTATATGCTGTTTATATTCAGGATATATAAGCTTAGCCGTCTGCCTGCACCTTTTCATAGGACTTACATATACTGCCTTTACCTCTTGGTAATAACCTGCCTTAATATTATTATATATACCTTCAATCCCAGAAGCACATAAGTCTTCATCAGTTATGCCTATATACCTTTTTTCGATATTACCTGCTGTTGCACCGTGTCTGATTAATACAATCTTCATATTATTCACCTTTCAGGCATTGTCCTATGCCACACGCTATACGTTCCACCCTGTCGGACTTTTTTACAGCCCTGCAAAGCATACGCCCAACTGTTTCACGGTATATCCTGTCCTCTTTTTCCAAAGGAACTATGCCACTGCCAATCTCATCGCATATTATTATAATTGATGGATTGCCAGCATAAATGGTATCTATAAGCGTATCTGTACATTTCCCATCTTTAAGCAGTCTTTTTATAAGCAGATGAAAATGATTTAATATACAGGCATTTTTTATATCTTCAATACTGCAATATGCTCCATCAGCTATATTATTATTGCATATTTTATTTTTAATGCACTTATCATCTTCTGAATATATATTACTCATTGTATCTTCTGCATTACCACACAATTCTTTAACTATATTTTTCCTGCCACATACATAATCAAGCTTTCCCTGATAAGCTCCGCCAAAATATAATTCCATATTATTCCTCGTTTCTGTGCACATTTTTATTCACTAAAACAACGCTATAACAGCAACAGCTATTGTCATACACAGTTCACTTACACATAGCAGATACCCTGCAAGGTCGCCCGTCACTCCACCGAACTGCTTATATGCCATATATCTGTAATACAATAAAACCACGAATGCCACAACGATAACTACAACAGCACCTGTAACACTGCAAAGGCACATAAGTATAACACATATAATTAACTGTACCGCAAGCATTACATTTACACATTTTACTGCTGTTGCACTTGTAAATGTATGCAACATTCCATTGTTCCTTGCTCCTCGGAAATTAACTGCTGCCAGACCACTTATAATTCTTGACAGATAAAACGTAAGTGCCAGAAGCAAAAGTCTCATATTATCTGGCTTCTGCACAATAATATATGCCGCCGCATAATATACCGCAGAATACATAAGCAATCTTATAACTGCAAATGCTCCAATATGCGAATCCTTTAATATATCCAGCTTCTTCTCCCTGTCGCCATATGAATTAAGTGCATCACTTGTATCCATATAGCCGTCAATGTGTATTCCCCCTGTTATCAGTACAGGAATTACTACAAGAACAAGTGTCCTGCTGATATCCGGCACATTTAGCAGACCACTGATATACACCCAGCCATATATGACTGCACCTATAACAAGACCTGCTAACGGAAAGAAGCCCATTACATATCTCATATCTTTTTCTTCTAATTCCAAATGCGGCATTGGTATTTTAGAATACATTGAAAATGCAATTACCAATGATTTAATTACCGACATAACTGACATCCCCCTTTAATACTACAGGAATAGTGTATACAACCTCAACAACTGTGTCTGCTGCCTTTGCAAGCTTTACATTAAGCTCTCCAAGCCGTCTTATATAATCAGTTGTGCTATCATCATATTCACACCCGTCTGAAAACACTTCATTAGTCACAATTACAAGGTGACTGCACTCTGAATACAACTGCATACATTCAGCAAATATATTATCTGGATGTCCGTTTTCTTCAAAGCATTCATTAGCAAGAAGATTAGACATACACTCAACCAATACTACCGGTTTTGTATCTCTTTTACATCCTTTAAGTGCACCACCTATATTCTGATACTGCTCTATCGTTTCAAAGCCTTTGCCATCACGCTGCAGCTTGTGCTTCTTAACCCTGCTTCTGCCGTCTTCTCCATATGGATACATAGTAGCCACATAATATTTTTTATTGTCCTTTGCAAGCTGACAGCTTATCTGCTCGGCATATTCTGACTTGCCACTGCCGCTTACTCCTGTAACCATAATCAACATTTTTCGTAATCCTCATAGGCAGTTATGCGTATATCATCAAATGTAGTATTTTCCCTGTACACCTGCAAAGCCATATCAAGAAGTGGAAACATCATAACCGCACCTGTTCCCTCTCCAAGTGCAAGCTCTCCGTGTATAACAGCCTTCCTTCCAAGTTCGTTAAGCAGAGCTTTCATCGCAGGCTCTTTTCCCTGATGTGAAGCTATTATGTAATCACCAATCTGACTATTCAACCTTACTGCAATAAGTGCCGCAACTGCCGAGATAACACCATCTATAACAACAGGTATTCCATAAAGTGCACAACCAATATATACTCCGACAAGCCCTGCAATATCAAGTCCGCCTATATTCTGTAAAAGACCTAATGGATTGTCCTGGCAGCTTCCATACATTTCTTTAGCTCTGGTAATAATTTCTATCTTTTTCTTAAGACCTTTATCATCAAGCCCTGCACCTCTGCCTGTTGCCATATGTGGCTCAAGATTTAAAAGTATGCAGGCAAGTGCCGTGCTTGTGGTTGTATTGCCTATTCCCATCTCTCCTGTTGCAAGAATATTATACCTCTGTTCCTTACACTCCTTAACCTGTGTAATTCCTGCATATATAGCCTGTATAAGCTGTTCCTCTGACATTGCCGGCTCTTTAAGGAAATTATTAGTGCCAGACATAACCCTCTTATTGACAAGCCCCTTATAAGTTCCTACATCTGTTCCGTCCTCAAGCGTATCCATGGCAATTCCAACATTCACAGGAATAACATCTGCATTGGCATATGCCGCCATTCTGCATACACTTGATATTCCGTCTGCCATATTACAGCTCACTATCGCGGTTACCTCCTGTCCTGTCTGGGTAACACTTTCTTCAACTATGCCATTGTCTGCACACATTACAATAACAGCACGTCTGTCAATATTGACATCTACTGTATGCTCGATTCCTGCTATCTGGCTTATTATTTCCTCCATAAGTCCAAGTCCGTGCAGTGGCTTTGCTATCCCATTCCAATGACTATGTGCTTTTTGTACACTATCTTTACTGCTTGCCTTTATCTTTGACAGTTCTGGAATAAGACTTTTAATATCAGAACCTAATTCTGGAATAAAACTTTCAATATCATAACCTTCAAGCCTGTCATTATATTTTTTATAATTCTTTCTATAGCGGACACAGGCATTTATGAAATTATCTGCCACCTGTTCATTGCCATAGAAATATATATGTGGAAATCCAGCATACAACGTATCACTTCCATAACCGGCTGATGCTATACTGTTATCTGAAGCTTTCTTTATCTCATAATCTTCACCAGGGCAGTCACTATTCCAATAGTGGAATTCGTGTGCACGAAAGCTTTCATTTGCAGAGGCAATCAGTGTATCTTTCTTTGCCGTAAGCGTCATATAGCCAAAACGCTGTAGTCTTCCTGCATTATATCCCATTCCTTTTATAATTCCCGCCATAGGATATTTATCTTTTTCTGGTGTTTCTAAGTATTCGTGCAGATAAAGAAATCCTCCACATTCTGCTATGCAGGGAAGTCCTTCTTTTATCTTCTTTGCAATATCATTCCTCATTGATACATTTTCTGACAACGCTTTTGCGTGAAGCTCTGGATAACCGCCATATAGTAACAACCCGTCTATATTATCCGGAAGCTTATTATCTGCAAGTGGACTAAAATACACTATCTCACAACCGCACTGCCTTAGATAATCTATATTATCATCATAAAGAAAACAGAAAGCTTCATCTTTTGCAACTGCAATCCTTACATCTTTTTTATCTATGCTCTTATGTATGGCTTCCAGCTTTGAAGCATTTTCTGCAATTCTAAGTATTCCTTCTATATCAACGCTTTCCCTCATCTGCTCTGCAATAGAGCTGATTTTTTCCTGAAAATGTTCCACCTCTGCCGAGGTCACAAGACCAAGATGACGGCTTTCAAGCACAGCATTTTTCTTATATGGCATATAGCCTAGTGGTTCTATCCCCATATCTTTAACTATGCGTGCGGCATTACCATATAACCTGTCTGAAAGATTATTAAAGATTACACCTTTGATATTATTGTTCTTTTCATATCCAAGATAACCCTTTACAACTGCGCCGATTGAATTACTCATTCCACGACAGTTCACTATAAGAATAACCGGCGTATCTGTAATGTCTGCTATCTCATAAGAACTTCCCTTTGTGCTAAAGCCCTGTCCGTCATAGTAGCCCATAACTCCCTCTACAATAGTTATATCACTCTTATCCTCTTTACCTGCAAGCAGATATTTTATTGTTGCATTATCACAAAACCAGCTGTCAAGATTACCTGTGCTCATATTTAACACACGCGAATGAAACATAGAATCTATATAATCAGGCCCGCATTTTAACGCTGATATATTAAGTCCCATATCTTTAAAACACTGGCATAGACCGCAGACAATTGTTGTCTTGCCACTTCCACTGCCTGTCCCTGCTATCATTATACGGCTCACTTTGCACCTCTTCCTTCTATAATAAATACTGGATTATTCGCAGACATCATATGATATCTGCCCCTTTTCTTTACCTCTGTCACTGCAATCTGGACTATATCAAGGACATTCATACCATTCTTTTCCATTAATGAAATAGTATTGTTAAGTGTTTCTAATGTCACTGCCGTAACCACAATATGGACATATGGATTTTTCTTAAGAATACTGCTGAATATGTATTCTAACTCTCCACCGCTTCCACCAATAAATACTTTATCGGGTACTGGCAGACTGTCAATAACAGCCGCCGCATTGCCGTGTATAATCTCTATATTATTAAGTCCGAATTTTTCTGCATTTTTAGCTATAAGACTACAGCCCTCTTCTGTCCTCTCAACTGCATACACTGTTCCGTAAAGTGCGTGAAGTGCAAGCTCCACTGTGACAGAGCCTGTTCCTGCACCTATATCATATACGCAGGAATTCTTAGATACCGCCATTCGGCTTACAACGCTTGCACGGATTTCCCTTTTCGTCATCGGCACATCAGAACGGATAAAACTGCTGTCAGCAATTCCTGTTATTGAAAATGCACGCGAATGTTCATTATAAACTGCCAATACCGTAAGTCCTTCTGAAATATATTCAGTAAATTCAGACACATTTCCATTAGTTATCTTCTCATTATCATATGAAAGATTTTCACCAATCCATATATGTGCCTGTCCAAGTCCTGCCCTATAAAGCTCCTGGCATATCTGTGATACATTTCCCTGTGTCAGAAAATATGTCAATTCATTTTGTAAAACTACAGGTATATAGCTTTGTTTCTTACCGTGCAGGCTTACAAAAGCTGCGTTCTCCCAAGACTTTCCTATCTTTGCCGCAAGATATATTACAGAAGATACACCTGCCATAATGCTGTATTCATACTTTCCAGCAAGTGCCTCTGCAAGCTTCTTTGCACCGCTGTAAAAGCCTGTATCACCTGACATAAGCACAACATAGTTATTGGCATTTTCATTATCAATAATATCTATTATGTCTTTTGCTGTTACTGCATAAAATGTCTTCTTATCTGTGTATTCTTCTATCAGCCTTTTAGAACCAATCAGCACCTCTGCATTATTAATTGCTTCCTTTACTTCCCCTGTAAGACAGCTTTTACTGCCAGGCCCCACACCAGCTATAATTACCCTTTTCATTATTCACTCCACCTTAATTCATTAACATTATAGACAGCCATTTTCCTAAAACTTTATAACTCTAAAACCACATAGCTTTTAAGCTTTATAACCCTTTTGTCTTAAGATATTTAATAAGCTCTGGCAGGCTTACTCCATTTTCTTCTACTGGACGTTTTATTACTATACAGTCAATGCCTGTATTCTCTGTGGCAGACACCTTTTCTTCATATCCGCCATTACTGCCAGACTCCTTTGTCACAAGAACACCTATATTAAACTGTCTTATTACTGCCTCATTTAATTCCTGTGAAAATGGTCCCTGCATACCTATTAAATGTGACGGCATAATCCCTGCCTCTATTGCACTCTGTAACATTTCAGGATTAGGAAGAAGCCTTAAATATACTCTCTCTTTATAATCTGTAATATAGACATACTCTGGTATGTTCTTACTGCCTGTCGTCATAAGAATATTTTTACTATTATGCTGTTCACTGTTAAGTAGTTCTACTACATCTTTTATTGACTTAACATATGTAATGTTATCTGACTTAAACTCTGGCTTTTTGTCATTATCTTCCCTTAATACCCTCACATAAGAAACGTTCTTGCTGTCACACACATTTTTAATATTATGTGTAACCTGTGTAGCATATGGGTGTGTGGCATCAATAACTATATATGGCTTTTTAGCTTCTAACTCCTTTAGCATATCAGCCTCATCCATTCTACCAGTATGTATATGCACATTATCAGCCTGCGGCAGTAATTCCCTGCCATATTCAGTCGTTACATATACATAAGTGTCACAGTTCTTTCCTGTAAGATATTCACATAACTTTCTGCCCTCTGTTGTCCCCGCAAAAAGCATTATCGTCTTTCTCATACAACCTTATATCCTCTTGGTGTAACCATTTTCCCATTAATTACCTTAGTATGGCTGTTGCCTATGTATATTGTTGTAAACATATCCGCTTTAAAATCCGCAAGCTCCTTTAATGTAAGAATTCCTGTAGTTTCGTTCTCTCTTCCTATGTTTCTTACATAACCGCACACTGTATCCGGTGACTGTACCTTTAATACAATATCGCAGGCTTGCTTTAAATATCCGCTTCTTCTGCGGCTTGATGGGGTATATATGCACATTACCATATCGCTGTCAGCCATCGCCTTTATTCTTTTCTTAATAAGCTCCCAAGGTGTCATACAGTCACTTAAGCTGATAACCGCAAAATCGTGTGACAATGGTGCACCAAGGCAGGCTGAACCACTGCTTGCGGCTGTTACACCTGATATAACCTTAATATCCAGATTATCCTCTGCAAGCTCATATACAAGGCTTGCCATACCATATATACCGCTATCTCCACTGCATACAAGCACTACCTCTTTTCCTTCTTTAGCTGTATCTATTGCATACTGACAGCGTTCCTTTTCCTGCATCATATTAGTTGAATAGTACTCTTTATCTGGAAAATACTGCTTTAATATATCAACATATGTAGTATATCCAACTATCAGGTCAGCACCAGCTATTGCGGCTGATGCCTCCAGTGTCATATTATCTTTTGCTCCGCTTCCAAAACCTACTATCTTAAGCATAATCTACTCCTTATTTTTCTGTGCCACTCTGTAAATAGCTACTGTAACTCCGTTATCTGCTGTCTTTCCTACAAGCTTTTCTCCACCAGAAGACGCGGCACCCGCACTGCGTTCACATACATTTCCTACACCTATCTGTTCTTCAACAAAAGCTGAAGATACAAAGTCACCTTCAACATCTCTTAAATATTCAGGCGTATATGTCTTATATGGCACTTTACATTTTCTTGCAAATTCAATTATTCCTGCTTCATCTGCTTTTCTGTCAACCGAAGCCACAACAGCAATTGCTTCCAGCAAAAGCCCTGCTTTATCAAATGTTTTCTTAACAGCCCGCTCTATTTCATGTGCTGACTTGCCTTTTTTACAGCCAATTCCTACAGCAAGCTCCTGTGGTACAAGCTTTAATGTGCGCTTAAATACTATTTTATCGTCTTTGCCTGTAATTATCTGTACACCGCTTTCATACTCATTATTACTATTATCAGTATATTTAATCTGTCCGTTCCAGCGTTCTTCTGTTACTTTTAACAGGTTCTTATATTTATCATTGCCTGTTATTCCAACAGGCTCATTATTTAATATCCTGCCTGATATGTCTTTTATCATAACCGGATTGACTATTCTCATATTATGTTCCGTGGCAAATATATCAACTGCAAACATTCCTCTTGCATCGGTCGCTGTAGTAATTACCGGCATTGCACCTATCCTGACAGCAAGCTTATTACACCACTCATTAGCTCTGCCAATATGACCTGATAGAAGTGATATAAGATACTTTCCACCCTCATCTGCAACAAGCACCGCCGGGTCTGTAACCTTGCTTATAAGATATGGTGCTATAGTTCTTACAGCTATTGCAACAGCACACACAAATAATATTCTGTCACTTACTGCAAACTCACTCTTTATAACACTTCCAACTGCCGCAAATGATACCACTTCATTCTTATAAGCATCTGCACATCTTTGGTGGCAGTATATTATTACTTCACCATCCGTTGCCTCACGGGCTTTCTTTGCTGCCTTCATACCCTCGTGTGTGAAGGTTATTATAATTGTTCTCATTTTCTATACTCCGTAGTGAACTCTGGGTCATACAGTTTAGAAAAATTATATTTATCTCCAAGAAATTCCCCGACCAATACAAGTGCAGTTCTTGTGATACCTGCTTTCTTTGCTTCACTGTCAAGATTCTTTAATGTTGTTCGTATGCATTTTTCATCTTCCCAGCTTACCTTATAACATAACGCACAAGGTGTGTCGGGTGTAAATGCTCCTTTATATAATTCTTCTTTAAGTTCCTCTAAATGTGATGAGCTTAAGAATACCGCCATTGATGTGCCGTGCTGTGCAAGCTTTGCTATGCTCTCATTATCCGGAACCGGGGTTCTGCCAGGCATTCTTGTAATAATTACCGTCTGTGCTACATCTGGAACTGTATACTCACACTTAACTGCCGATGCAGCTGCAAGGAAACTGCTCACTCCAGGACATATCTCACAGGTAATTCCGTATTTGGCAAGTTCTTCAATCTGCTCTCTTATTGCACCATATAATGACGGATCTCCTGTATGAAGGCGCACTATATTCTTTCCCTCGCCCTCTGCTTTTACAATCACATCAATAACTTCCCTGAGGTTCATGTATGCACTGTTATATATCTCACAATCCTTCTTTGCATACTCTAATAATTCCTCATTTACAAGTGAACCTGCGTATATAATTACATCCGCTTCATTAAGCATACGCATACCTCTGACTGTAATTAAATCCTTCGCTCCCGGTCCTGCTCCGACTATTTTTACCATATTTATTCTCCTGTGTCTGCTCTATATTAATTCATAATTTATGTCTATCATACATAATTCACAATTTAACTGCTTTTTATGATTTTTAACTGCTTTTTATAAGTTCCAACAGCTTATCTGCCGCCGGTGTTTTCCCTAATATTCCATATTCATTTGAAAATACAATTGCTCCAATTACTATCTTGCCACTGCTTCTTCTTTGCAATACATCTTCTATACGAAGCGTAAGCTGATACATAGTCTTCTCTAGTATGTCTGATTTCTTCAAAATTTCAAGTGCCGCCTCTGTCGTAATACAATCAAGTATCTTTAATGCTGTATCATTATCTGCACCTGCCCTTATTGCACAGGCTGACAGAACTTCCATTCGTCCGTCTGCCACTTTGGAATGTGTATTCATTATTCCTGCACCTAATTTTACAAGCTTTCCTATATGCCCCACAAGAAGCATTGCCTTAGCACCTGCATCACACACCATATCTATTGTATCGCCAATATAATTACTGCATTTTATGCTTCTTTTCAGCTCAATATTAAGTGTATTAAGCAGAAAATCCTGTCCATAATTACCCGGTGCAACAAGAAGCACTTTCTCTCCCTGTGCTATGTGCATATTAATCTCTGTCTTAATTGTATCAATAAGTGCCTGTTCACTCATAGGCTCTACAATTCCTGTTGTTCCAAGAATTGATATGCCCCCTGTAATTCCAAGGTTCGGATTAAACGTCTTCTTGGCAATATCAACTCCTTTGGGTGCTGATATTATAACTTTAAGGCTTCCCTCATAAGAATAACTTTCTGCTGCCTCTGCTACCGCCTCTTTAATCATCTTAAGAGGTACTGGATTGATTGCCGCTTCTCCAACAGCACATTTCAAGCCCTTCTTAGTAACCCGTCCTACTCCTATTCCACCATCTACAATTACCCCGTCAGTATTTATAGTTCTCATTATATCTTCTTTAACATAAGTAACCTGTGCATATATCTTTATTCCATTGGTCACATCAGGGTCATCCCCACTGTCTTTCTTAATTGCACATATTACCTTATCCTCTTTAATATCTATGTCAATAACCGGAAGTGTAAGTGATACTCCCATAGGAGTTATCACTTTAATCTCTTTTACTTCCCTGCCTGACAGAAGCATATATGCCGCAGCTTTGGCGGCGGCACAGGCACAGGTTCCTGTTGTATATCCGCAACGCATTTTCTTTTGATTTTTGTATACATATCTTTCTAACATCTGCGCCACTCTTTATCATCATCTGCCGCCATATAAAACAGGGCATTCATAATTGCGGCGGCAACATTGCTTCCGCCCTTTCTGCCTCTTGCAACTATATATGACATTCCGCTTTCTATAATCTCTTCCTTTGCGCTGGCAACATTTACGAAACCAACCGGAACTCCAATAACAAGTCTTGGCACAAATATGCCCTCATCATACAGCTCTCTTATTCTCATAAGAGCTGTTGGCGCATTGCCTACAACCATAATACAGTCTGGATTATCCTTTGCCGCCTTCTCCACGCTGACTGTTGCTCTTGTAACCTCACGCTTTGCCGCTTCACTGGCAACATCACTGTCTGCCATATAACAATTAAGCGAACAAGAAAACTTCTCTGCCATTTTGTGGCTTATTCCTGACTTCGCCATATTGGTATCTGTAACAATATCCACACCTTCTTTAATAGCTTTAAGTGCTTCCTCTATAACTCCTTTGGAAAATATCATACTTGTTTCGTATGAAAAATCTGCCGTTGTATGAATAACACGTTTGACAATTGGCTTATATTCAGGTGGAATATTTGTTGTCAGTTCTTTCTCTATTATTGCAAATGACTCTTTTTCAATATCCATTGGTTTCATAATATCTATTCTGCTCCTTGGAATAACGATTTCATTGTATCTATATCTGGCTTTATAAGAATTCTCTTATTCTTCTTTCCTGCGTAATCTAATAGTTCTTTCATTGCACTATTCGTACTTCCGATTGGACATCCTGTATCTATAACATAATCTGCCTCATCAATTCTTTTACAGGCTTTATCTAATGTCTCTTTTCCTATAGGCTCAAACATTTTCTCTGTGACAATATCTGCCGCCAGTGCTTTGGCTATCGGATAATCACAGTCATTTTCATAAAGAATCCCTGCTGTAAATGCAATACCAATACGCTGTAATTCCCTGTATATTAATATTCCAGTTCCAGCACCGCCAGCTACGAATACCTTAGGTGTGCCCTCCGGCTTCTTTAATTCTGTACTTCCATACATGCAATTATACGTTCCGTGTGTAATTCCGTAAAGCCTGCTTATGCGTTCATCTGTAAATATCTTTTCCGGTCTTCCAAATTCTATCTTTCTATCTGCACCAACACACATAACATAGTCTGCTATCTTAGCCGCAAGTTCTATTTCGTGTAAAGATACAATAACAGCGACATTATCCTTAACAGCCATCTCCTGCAGTATATCCAGAAGCTCAATTTTATGTCTTATGTCAAGAAATGAAGTCGGCTCATCAAGCACTATGACCTCAGGCTTCTGGCATATTGCTCTTGCAAGCATAATTCTCTGGCGCTGTCCATCACTAATCTGCGAAAAATCATTATCTGCTATATCAAGTGCTGATACCTTCTTTAATGACTCATTTACTATCTGTTCATCTTCATTGGTAAGTCTGCCAAAATAATTAGTGTACGGATATCTTCCCATCGCAACAACATCTCGGCACGTCATCATCTCGGTCTTAATCTTTTCTGTAAGCACAACAGACATAGTCTTAGCGTATTCTTTACTTGTGTAATCGCTTATTTTCCTGCCTTTTATATATATATTGCCACCTATAGGACTCATTTCCTTTATAAGATTCTTTATTATTGTAGACTTTCCTGCACCATTAGGTCCGATTAATACGAGGATTTCACCTTTATTAACCTTAAGTGCTATATCTGACAGAAGTACTTTTTTATGATAGCCTACACTTAAATCCTCTGTCTGTACATATATCTGTTCCATATATTTCTCCACTTTCCATTTCCTTACAACAATTATCTCTTCTGCTTTACCATAAGCCATATAACAACTGGTGCACCAAATACTGCTGTGACCGTTCCTATCGCAAGCTCTGATGGTGAGAATATTGTTCTTGCAATAAGGTCACAGAACATACAAAACACCGAACCGCATAAGAATATTGCAGGGATTGTAACAATCGGCTTTGTCGTCTTAAGTGATAATCTTGTAATATGTGGAACTGCAATTCCAACGAACGATATAGGACCTGCAAGTGCTGTAACACAAGCTGAAAGAAGGCTCGAAAGCAGTACAATACATACCCTGAAGAACTTTATATTAATTCCCATACTCTGGGCATAGCCTTCACCTAAAAGATATGCACTGATTGGCTTGGAGAACAGAAATGTAGTAATAGCTGTTGGGAACACAACAAAAGCTGCAAGCTTTACAGTTGGCCACGAACTTCCTGAAAAGCTTCCCATAGCCCAGTGTGTAAGATTGGCAATGTCTGAATCATTCGCAAATGTAATGCAAATATCTGTTATTGCAGAACATATATAGCTAATCATAATTCCCACAACTAAGAGCATAGACATACTCTTAACTTTATTGGCAAATATAAGTACATAAAGCATTGCAAGCAGTGAACCAACAAATGCCGCCGCAACCTGTGCCCAGAGTGGCATACCTGATACATACTTTAAAAGAAATATCATTGTGATTGCAACAAACATTTTCGCACCAGATGAAATACCAAGCACGAATGGTCCTGCTATTGGATTTCTGAAAAATGTCTGTAACAGAAAGCCTGATAAAGACAAAGCACCGCCCAAAATAGCCGCCATACATAATCGTGGAAGTCGTATTTTCCAGATAATATTGTATTCAGGTGTTCCCATATCACCCTTTAAGAATATAATTCTGAAAATTCTCGCAGGAGATATATGGATATTGCCTGTATTAATATTTAATATAACCGCCACAACAAGTAATACTGCAAGCAGTATATATACAAGCTGGTAGCGGAGCATCTGTTTTATCTGCATATTTTCTCCATTCTGATATTAATTGGCAATAAGCGTTTGCGAAACTCAGCAAAATT
>OOCT01000530.1_pt1 | contig 29850 bp, 13 predicted proteins | sample 1671851 | NCBI WGS metagenome assembly OOCT01 (sample SAMN06348199, study PRJEB24527) | human gut metagenome | biome: human gut; feature: ankylosing spondylitis patient; material: feces | host: Homo sapiens | place: China | collected 2015-10
AAATCCTGGGCAACTTTTTGTTGCTCAGGAACTTATAAATAAAGTTAAATTATAGTGTTGCGGAATTAAGGTAAGATAAATATTCCTTAAATAAGGTGTGTTTTTTACAAACATGCTGCTTGGAATAAGAACTTTAGCACAAAAATATCGAACGAGCTTAACCTTAAATGGTGCCAGCATTCGAACTACTAATGTGAAAAACCTGTAATCGGTAAAAATAACATATACGAACCTATCAGCATGAACGGCCGCGCAAGCATGGCTGTAAGCTAAACTGCTAACTGAAATTGTCATAAGGCAACAACACAGTCTGAGAATGCAGTTTTACGATGTGAAATGATTGGTCAACGATGCTATAATAGCATCTGCTGAGATAATATAACTATGAATAAAGACAAGATTCCGAGAAATAGAAAAAACTAAAATATTTACAGGATTTATGATTAAACGCATATTAAGTACAGCACTATTTGTGTTGGCAACTTCAGCCACAATGCTGTCACAGAACGTGGCGTTGAAGACCAATGCATTATACTGGGCTACCACAACTCCTAACTTAGGAATTGAAGCCTCAGTAGGTAAGAAAAGCACGCTGCAGCTGTTCTATGGTCTTAATCCGTGGAAACAGTCGGGCGGCGACCAGTCGAGTCTGCGCCACTGGCTTGTTATGCCTGAATACCGCTATTGGTTCTGCGAGAGCTTCAATGGCTGGTTCATCGGTGCCCACCTCATGGGCGGACAGTTCAACGCAAGCAGCGTTGAGTTGCCTTTCGGGTTCTTCCCCGAGCTTGAGGACCACCGCTATGAAGGATGGTATGCAGGCGGAGGCGTAACGGCAGGATATCAGTGGGTGATGTCAAAGCACTGGAACTTTGAGGCATCCATAGGCCTGGGATACGACTACATAAAGTATGACAAATACAAGTGCGGAACCTGCGGCGAGAAGCTCAAGTCGTCGCACACCAACTATTTCGGCCCGACAAAGGCCGCGCTGAGTCTTATTTACATCTTCTGATACTATAAACCACCAAGGACATGAAAAGATTATCTATATATTGTGCATGCCTGCTGGCCGCGCCGCTCGCGCTGCAGGCACAGAGCGTGGAGCCTAAGCTGGCCGGACGGACGGTGACGGTAGAGAATATCAAGGTAGAGAACACTAACCAGACTATGGTGGTTGACCTCGACCTCAATATGGACTCGCTGAAGCTGCCTTCTAACATGAGGCTCGTCTTCACGCCCATCATCACTAACAACACCGAGGAGAGGCAGATGCCGCAGATAGTAGTGAACGGACGCAAGCAGGACATCTCTTACCGCCGCGGCGGACATAAGGACTTTCCGGCAAACGTGGTGGCCGTAAGACGTAAGAACAACACCGACCAGACGCTCCACTACAGCGCCGTGCTGCCCTATGAGTCCTGGATGAAGAACTCTAACGTCATCGTGGCTGAAGACCTCTGCGGATGCGGCGACGTGAAAGACCAAAACACCGTTGAGCTGAAGCGCCTGCGCACGCCGTTCATGCCGTATATGCGCCCGGCAGCCGAGGCACAGAAGGTGCGCCATGAGGAAGGACGCGCGTTTATCGACTTCCCCGTTGACAAAATCACTCTCTATCCCGAATACCGCAACAACCCGCGCGAGCTGGAGAAAATTGTGAACACGATCAACCTCGTGAAGAACGACAAGAACACAACCATAACAAACATCGAAATCCACGGATATGCTTCGCCCGAGTCGCCTTATGAGCACAACGCATATCTGGCACAGAACCGTGCCAAGACGCTCAAGGACTATGTGCGCAAGCTCGTGCATATAGAAGACCGCCTCTTCACCGTATCGTCTACGCCTGAAGACTGGGAAGGCCTGCGCGAGTATGTCGTTGAGGGCAATCTCGACAACAGCGACGCCATACTTAAGCTCATCGACGACAAGACGCTCGACCCCGATGCCAAAGAGTGGAAGATTAAGTCTACTTATCCTACAGACTACCGCTTTATGCTCGACTCATGGTATCCCGCTCTGCGCCACTCTGACTATGTGGTGAGCTACAGCGTGCGCCCGTTCTCGGTAGACGAGGCAAAACAGGTGCTGAAGACCAAGCCGCAGCAGCTTTCGCTCGAAGAGATGTATATGGTGGCACAGACCTACGAGCCGGGCTCGCGCGAGTTCAACGAGGTTATGGAGACCGCCGTGCGCATGTATCCCGACGACCCTACGGCCAACATCAATGCCGCATGCACACGCATGGAGAGCGGCGACCTTGAGGGTGCTAAGCGCTATCTCAGCAAGGCAGGCAACTCGCCGCAGGCTCTGCACGCCAAGGGCGTGATGGCCATGCTCGAGGGCAACACCGGCCAGGCGCGCCAGCTGCTCAATCAGGCTAAGCAGGCCGGAGCACAGGGAGTGGACAAAAACCTGCAGATACTCGACATGTAAAAACACGAGAATTGATAAAAATATTTTTTAAACCAACTCAATTTTTTAAATTATGAAAAAAGTAAAATTATTTTCCTTCGCATTGGCAGCGCTGATGCTGGGAGCTTGTTCAAGCGAGGATGGCATTGACAATGGCGGACAGGGAACTGTAGCACCTGGTGAAAAGGGCTATATCAGCCTTGCAATCAATCTGCCGACAACGGCAGGAACAAGGGTAAGTTATGATGACGGAACTCCAAATGAGTACGATGTAAAGAATGCAAAACTATTAATCTTCTCTGGAGAAAATGAAGCTGATGCAACATGTCAGGGAATTTATGATTTAAATGTCAGTGCTTTTTTGGATAGTCCTGAGGATCAAATTACTTCCACGGCTCAGATTGTTCAAGAGATTACGAAACCTGAAACAGTGCAAAATCTGTATGCGTTAGTTGTTTTGAACAACAATAATATTGTTACAGATGCAATGAAGGGACAAACTTTTAAGAGCCTATATACAACAGCTAAGACTTTGACCGTTTCAAATCTTAATGGTGATGGCTTTTTTATGACAAATGCACCATTATATTCAAAAGCAGGAGGAACAAGTGATCCTACAGGTGGAAATGTTACAACATTGGCAACTATTGATGCAAGCAAAGTATGTACTACAGAGGCAGAGGCTCTTACTTCACCGGCTGCTACAGTATATGTAGAGCGTGCTTTAAGTAAGGTTACCTTGAATGGTTCTACAAATCTTTCTGATGGCCATAATACAAATATTGCAAGTTATGAAATAACTGGTTGGACTTTAGATAATACTAATAAGAGCACTTACCTTGTTCGTAACGTTGCTCCAACAACATCTTGGTGGGCATATCAGAATGGTACTAAGGGGTATCGTTTTGTTGATGGAAGTCCTGTTGAAAGTGGTGTAAGCTTGTATCGTACCCATTTTGGTATAGATCCTAACTACAACACTGATTATAATGCAGATGATTATAATTTAATCGATAAAAATCCTGAAAATCTTACAAATGCTGACGGTACAACTCCAGTTTACTGTCTTGAGAATACGTTTGACGTTGCCCATATGATAGAGCAATATACTACTCGTGTAGCTATTGCAGCTAAATTGACTGTTACTGGTGCAGAAGGGACAGGTGATTTCTATCTGTTGAATAAGAATACAAGCCTTATTTATACGAAAGACGGTGTCCTTGATGAAGTAAAGCGTCTTTGGATGAATTATTTTGAGACAGTTAAGTCAACTTATATAAAGAGTGGAACATTTACAGAGAATGAAGTTGCTGTAACTTTAGGTAATGTGGATAAAGGCGGTTTCGCTAATGTGGCAAGTGTGGTTATGTCTGAACCAACTACAGGGGTAACCTATAAAGATGGTCAAAGCCTTGAAACTTTAAATGCAGCAGCTGCTGCTTATGTTTCAACTATTAATGATATGTTGACTATTGCATATTATAAGGGCGGAGTCGCATATTATACTAAACTTATTCAGCACTTTGGTGATACTGAGACTCCATGGGATGGAACAGTTGGTTATGGAAGCAATGAAAACAATTGGCTTGGACGTTATGGCGTTTTGCGTAATACATGGTATGACATGACTGTTACTGGTTTGAAGAATATCGGCTCACCTGAGGTTCCTGATGTAACAACTGATTATGACGATCCTGGTGATCAGTATATTTCAGTTGAAATTAACATCTTGCCTTGGGCAGTACGTTCTCAGAATGTAGAATTGTAATAATACAGAACTTCATAAAAGTTAAAGTTAATTGACAACATCCGTGTGCGGCCGGTATGGGCCGGCCGCACATTTTCTTAAAAAGGCAGAAGCCGCAGAGGTGTGGCCTGCATGTAAGTCTGCCCGCAGAGACACCATGAGATACGGCGGGGTGCAGCTCCGGCACAGAGAGAGGAGCCGTTGCGGAACAATGTTGCCGCAAACCAAAACTGACAACAACGAGGCACGACGCTCAAGGGCAAGTGCCCACAACATAAACAGCGACAGCCCAAGGCTAAACATCTGCTTAAGCAACACAGACAGATAGGCATCCGGGCTGGCCCGGCGGGGATAGACAGCAATGTCGCCGCGCAAAGACAATGCAACAATTAAATATGGATAAAGGAAATAAAAACAAAAAATATATATGCTTATGAAGTATCTTTCAATAAAGCGTCTGACTTGGCTGTGCATTGCGGCTTTGTCGACACCGGTGTTCACATCGTGCGACATGATGACCGAAGACAGAGACGACTGTCCCATGGGGCTGTATCTCAACTTCAAGTACGACTACAATCTTGAGCGCGCTGACATGTTCAACGACCATGTGGGAGCTGTAGATGTCTACGTGTTCGACGAAAACGGCAAGTATGTCACACGCCAGTCGGAGGCCAACGTGGGCAGCTCGCTGCCGCTGGTCGTGCCTACATACTCAATGAAGATGGACCTCGACCCGGGCAAGTATAAGTTCATAGTGCTTGCCGGACAAAACTCTTACTCTGAGCAGATGGAGTCGGGACGCGCACGCTTCGTCCGCTCTGACCTTACTGCCGGAGACGACATGACGGCACTCGACGTCAGACTCGAGACAACACAGCAGGGCAGCGACATGCTCCTTGTTGACAACCACGGACTGCCCCTCGACACTCTGTGGCACGGCATGGAGGTTGAACCTGTTGAGGTGTTCGCCGGAAAGCCTACTTACCACACAATCTCGCTCATGCGCGACACCAAGAAAATCAACGTGACAATGCGCGAGCTCGACGACCCCACACAGATGGACGTGGCAAACTATGACATGACCATCACCGACCGCAACTCGCACATCCTCTGGGACAACTCGCTCGACGAGACCAGCACCGTGGTTTACACGCCGCATGCAACATGGAATACCGACGACCGCACGCCGGCCTTCGACCATAACGGCGACCCTATAGACGGAGTGGGCAAGATAGCTCATGCCGACTTTATGACATCGCGCATATTGTATCATGCCGATGCAAAGGACGACGGCATACTGTCTATAGTGAACAAAAACACCAATATGGAAGTGGTGCGCGTCAATCTGCCCGACCTGCTCAGCCGTCTGCGCACGAGCGAGGAGATATACCGCTACTCGGAACAGGAATTCCTCGACCGCGGCTACGACTATCAGCTCGACTTCTACCTCAAGGGCGACCGCCTGGCTTACGTAAACATCAGCATCAGCGTGCTGGGATGGAGCAAGCGGGTGCAGTTTGAGGAACTGTGATTTAAACAGCCAACCAACCTAAAAATCACGAATGTCTATGAACAAGAATATATTACATACAGTTAAGGGCGTTGCGGGATGCCTGCTTATGGCATCTCTTGCGGCCGGCTGTGCGCAGGAAGACATCGGCACCACTCCTACTGGCGGAGGCGGCATGTCGGCATCTTCTTATGTCTCGCTCAGCTTCGCATCGCAGCAAAGCACGCCTACGCGCTCAAATCCTACGGGAGGCGAACAGGGCGACGAAGATGAGACTGGACAAGATTATGAGAATAAAATAAAATCTGCCGTGGCCTTCTTCTATCAGGGCAGCGGCACTGACGGAGTAAATAGCAACGGCAATACACCAATCAAGGCTGCCGTGTCGTTTAACGTTGGAAGTACCATGTCGGGAGACTGCAAATATACAACAACGCCGCAGCAGGTAGACCTCGACGACGGAACATATAACGTGCTCGTGGTGGCAAATCCGGGCGCAGACTGGTGGACAGGCCAGTCGCTCACGCTCGCCGACGTGCGCAATCATATACAGACCACGGCATGGACAGCCTCAGGCTCTGACTATTCTGATTTCGTAATGACATCAGCAGCCGACGCCACGCTCACGCTTGAATCTAACCCGGAAAATGATCCGGCAAAGGCTGAGGTAAACGTAGAGCGCATGGCAGCAAGGCTCGACTATAAAGCCGAAGCGTCTTATACTTGTACCGACCCGGCATATACTGGTGCCACAGTTGAGATAACCGGCGCAGCCCTGGTGAACAATCTTACTGCAGGCAGCTATATCATAAAGCGCGTTGCTGATGATGTTAACGGCACCAATCTGTCTTATCTCGGCAATGAAACTGCTGACGAGAACGGCGCAGCAACAAATTACGTGCTCGACCCGTGGACGGCAAGCAAGAATGGAAATCTTTACGGAACATGGTTTATGAACGGTTCTTCAGACCCCAACGAGTGGGCAGGTTACGTTCAGCCGGGCACTTCTGTCTCTGACGGATGGTTGCGTATAGGCTATACCCTCGAAAACACTACGGCAGCCGATGCGGCAGGCAGCGACTACAGCACGGGCGTGGTGTTCAAGGCAAAGTTTAATCCGCAGGGCGTGGCAAATTATCAGAACGGCGCAACATTCTTCGCCCTCGGCACTCACCTCTTTGCATCAATGGAAGACATGATGACATACGTGTATGGTGCCGACTTCAGTCAGTTTGACGATAAAATCGATGCCTGCGACAATTGGGCAGCCGTAAAGAACTTTGCGGCATCGCTGCTCGACAACGACCCGTCAGGCTATAAGGCTTTCCTGCTGGGGCAGGACGAAGCACAAGACCTTGCACAGGTTAAGGAAAGTCTGAAATGGAAAGCGTATATGTTAAATAAATGCGGATATTCAGCAAGTCTGAATAACAACGTATATTCTGTAACACTTGACCAAAACGAAGATACATCTACCCGTGAAGCCTTGCAGCCTTACGGAACGCGCACATACGAAGACGCCACATGCTATTACACATGGTGGGTGCGCCACAGCAATGATAATGATGATACAAAGAAGGGCATAATGGAGTATGCCATTGTGCGCAACAATATATATAAACTCACGGTCAACAGCATCTATTCACTTGGAGGTCCTGTGCCCGGCGAGGACGAGAACATCATTCTTGATGTTTACGTAAACGACTGGCTGCTGCTCGAACCGGAGACTCTGCCTATGTGATAAAATGACTTTAACGAAAAAACACTGACGTTATGAACAAAATGAAACAACATATATATAAGGCTATGTTATGGCTGCTGCCATGGCTGTGCGCCGTGCCTCTTGCCTCATGCTCGTTCGACGACGACATCGACCAGGGCGGCGACGGCACCGCTACGCTGCAGCTGAGCATTACGGCACGTGAGGAAGGCGACCTGAACACAAGGGCAGACGAAGTTGGCACCAATGGTGAGTATATGCACAACCTCTGCGTGCTAATTGTAGGCGACAACAATGTTGTTACCAAAAAACTGTTGCCCAACACCGATGATGAATTTGCCGGTAACACTGCAGCGCAGCAGGGCAATCTGAAGTCGTGGGTGTCAGACCCCTTCACGCTTCCAGAAGGCACTTACACCGTTTATGCCTTTGCCAACATTAATACTTATTATAATAATTTATGGGGCAGTCTTGCAGGGTTGGGAGACGGCGAATCTCTTACGGTGAAGGGTATTGATATAGATAATATCGTGCTTGAAGATCCTGCTGCAAAGATTAATTTTGCTGATGGTAAGTTTATTCCTATGAGCGCAAAGCAGCAGGTTGTGGTTACGGCTGCCACCAAGAGCATCTCTATCGGTCTCGACCGCCTGGTCAGCAAGATAAGAATGAGCATATCAGGCAAGGCCAACACAAAGGTTACAGCCCTGTCGTTTGGCGGATATGCCGACAAGATAACTCTCTTCTCAGATAAAACGTTGGAAGGAGCGACATACACAACGACAAAGAATATAACTGTTCCTGGTGACGGAACTCTGAAAGCTGACGGTACAGGTACAACAGGAACACTTGTTATTCCTGACTTTTATGTAAACTCTTCACCGGCAGACCATAAATTTAATGTCAGCGTTACTACTGACGAGATGAACGGAATTACATACGAGGCAACCACCTCAAGAGGCGAGCTTCCGCGCAACAGCATCTTCCCGCTTACGCTGCAGCTCAACGACTATGGCCTCGACCTCGCAGCGCAATGTTGGGTAAGCCCGATAGGCAGCCTGCCCGTGGAAGTTCAGATTACAGGCTTTGATAATACATATCAAATAGTAGTGCCCGAAGGATGCCAGTTTGAGTTTACCGTAAATGGAGTGAAAAATAGTGGAGGAACAACCACTGTTACTAATCCTGAATGTAATTGGAATATTCCAGAAGGTGTTGACGGCATAATCTTTGAAAGCCAAACTACTAATGTGAAGACTATTAAGGGCCATGTTACGGCATCTGCCGACAAGACTTTTGATCTTAGCCTTTTGGTTACGTGGAAAGATAATGGCGCAACATATAACCGCACATACACAGTAAAGGTAGTTACCGACGACATTACTAACTTCCCGTTTAAGAGAAAGACTCGTACACCGGAGTTCGGTCTCGACTATCTGCGTCATGAAATGCTTAATATGTTCAAAAAATAAAAAGGAGGACATAAGATATGAAACAAATATATAAAAAGAAGATATTATTCTTGGTTTCTGCTATTCTGTGCGTATCTTCGGCATTGGGACAGACTATCTCTAATAGATACCAGGATGATTATGTTCAGCATAAGTATCCTAATCCTAATAAGTGGTACACCATACGCAACAATTCTGGCATGAGTCAGGCTTCAAAAGACATGGATACTTTTGATGATGAGACACCAAGCTTTAAAAATACTTATACAAACACAGATATCCAGGCAGCACATACATATATCGATACTTTGTATGTCAGAAAAGGAGAGTCTGTAACTTTGTATCTGCCTCTCATTTCAAGCAGCCAGAACCAGCTCAGTGCGCAGGCATACCAAAGGTGGTATAATTTTATTACAGAAGGTACGTTTAGTTATACTTATAGAAACAGAACTTATGACATAGTAAGTTTTAACAGTACTGCTTATCGTTTTGCAAATGGATATGTAGGTGGCGTTAATACTGGTTTGGGAAATAATGGCACAAATTATTTGGACAGAATAACATTTACTTATCCTACAGATGATCAATATAACACCCGTGTCCCGAATGGCTTTAATGGCAGCGCTGGTAACAAATATTATATTGTAGCTTGTGATGCTTCCGGTTATACAGATTTTACTCAATCATTTTCGTCTGGTAATGGTGGAAGTTTTGCAAACGGATATATTGAACCGACATTGAGCGCACGAGCCATCTATTATATTATAGGTGTTGACGGCAGAGGCGGAGCTGACGAAACAGAAATGTGGAAAAACGGATATGGCCGTCTTGCTTCTTCTGAGTATCAGGGAGGTGATGGAACAGGAAAGAAATTTCTGGAAGAATATAACATCACATTTCCGTGTGACCATTTAGGTAATCAGACGGATGAACTTGTTGCGTTGTCGAAAGATGCCCGTGGATATAGAATTAATGGTGACAGCAACGATAACCTTAAAGTGTCAATATCTTCTCCAAATGATGTTTTTAGCCTGTTGACAGGTGGAAAGAATAATTCGGCTTCAGGTGGTAATGAAACTAATAGTATTACACTGACAGGCAGACGCCGTACTATAACATTCCGTAAAACCGGTGCCGGTGTGCGTAATCCGTGGAGCGTTGCCGATGGGCAAACAGCAACCATTATTGTAACGAAAAATGTTGGCGGTACAACATATAATATAGCTAAGTTTAATTTGACGTTTGAAAAAGACAACCGCCTGCTTACACAGCATCAGCTGGACAGAATAGACAGACAGCGTAAGGGTGAGAGCACTGGCGTTACGGGTGAGTCATGGTATAGAACTGCGTATCAGAACAGAACACCTGAGTTTTTACGTGAGAATTATACGTTGCTGACGTCAAGAACACTTGATTATGATCCTGATGTGGCAAATCTGTATGGTCAGAACTGGTATTATCCTTTCCCTGTAGAATGGGGATACAGTTCTTATGCTTTTTTTGACGGATCAACAACAGATGATTTTAACGGTTCTACAGACGGTAATGCATCTTATAATAGTCAACCTTTTGCAGAATGGGGATATTATGCATTAACCAATACTTATGTAGGATATGGTGATAAAGTGAAGAATAGCGTGAAAGCACCGACGAATCCTTCTATGGGTGGAAAAAACGCAGACGGTTTCTTTATATACGTTGATGCGTCAGACCGCCCAGGTACGGTAATGACGTTGCCTTTCCAGGAAAATCTTTGCCGTGGTACAAAGTTGATGGTAAGTGCATGGGTAAAGAGTGCAGATGAAAATTCTGATGATTCTGAAAATTCAGCCATGCTTTTTACTATTTATGGTGTTGACGCAAATGGAAAGAAAACTCCGTTGTGTAGTCAAAGTACAGGCCAGATAACAACAACTACATATCTTACAAGCTCAGACGGGGATGAATATACCAATGCAAATGGTTATGGCAGCAGTCAGAATGACTGGTATCAGTTGTATTTCTCGTTTGTAAATAATACTGAATTCAATGCAGACTTTGTAAGCTATGAATTGAAAGTTGACAATAACTGCGGTTCTACAGCCGGTGGTGACTTCTATCTTGACGAGATAGAGGTGTTCATCGCCCAGCCGACAGCTACTGTCACGCAGAAGGATTACACCTGTTCAGGCGAGCGTACATTGCTTAGTGCAACATTGGACTGGGCCCAGCTGTGCGACCGTGTAGGTCTTGATCCTGATGAAACGGATACAGGAAAATCTCCGTCAGGAATAGATTTCTGCTTTATAGATGAAGCTGAGTATAACAGACTTCTTTCTAATAAGCAAAATCCGACGGTAGAACAAGTTGCAGAAGCTATAAAAGGCTCAATCGCTATGATTGGAGCAGGCGAAGATGCTGGTTATAACCGTGAGATAGCTTCCCTGCATTATAAGCCTGTATTTACAGAAAATACAGAATATATACCTTCTGAGAAAAACCTGGCTTTAAAGAATAAAGTCGGAACTGACTATTATTTTTATCGTGCAGGAACTGCAGATGAAGAAAATCGCCGGCTTGCCGTTGATTTCTATTCAGAGATGTCGCCAAACAGAGCGTATCTTATGCTCATACGTGATAATGACGGTACGGTAAGCACAATTGAAGATTTTGCTCAGGAAATGAACGATCCTTGTGCTATTCATAGCCGTTTCTTTGTAACCTCTCAGACTATTATAAAGATAAACGGCGAGGTGGCAAATCCGCAGACAGATTTCTGTGTGGGACAAGCATTTAATTTCTCTGCTCAGATGCGAGTGCCAGACCTGAATGATGATGGAACTATCAAGCGTGATCCTGAGACAGGAGAAGAGATTTATACGGTGTTAGATTCAGAAGTGTTCTTCGACTGGTTCTTTGGCTCTGAGGCAGAGTTCGTAGCAGACCATGGCGGCTTTTCATTGGAAACAGCTCTGCATGATTTGAGAAATATTGAAAAATATCGTGATGTAGAAACACTTGACGGTGTCGTTCCTGCAACAGAAGGTCAAATCAGTCTAACACAAGCAGAAATAGACCTTATAAAACAATATGTTGGCACACCTGCTCCTGATGGAGGACTGAACAATAAACTTGTGCTTCATAAGAGCAGTTTGGATATTACTGTATTGGAAACAGGTCTTGAACTGACAATAAGTCCTATACCGGCAATACGTCCATCTGATTCGGATATTACAGATGCAGAATGGCAAAAAATATGTTGGGGCTATGTTCCACTAAATCTTACTGCAAGTGGTGCTGCGCCAAAACTGCATGCTGGATTTAACTCAGTGGAATATCCTTCTAATGATTTCAATCCGTCTTTGCGTATTGGACTTGCTCAACTTAAAAATGCAGCAAAGGGTGTTGGTTCTTTGAAAGTAAACCTTAGAGGTGCAACTTATACAGATGAGGAACATGTAGAGAGGCTGGGGTTGATAGAGAATCTAGGTGGAGATATTGACTATACACAAATTTATCTTATTTCCACTGACGATCCGCAGTATTCTGATTTGATGAATCCACTTAACGGTTTTACCCAATATTATTTACCTATAGGTAAAATAATAAGTCTGGAGGCTCATAAATACAGCACAACTACACCTTACACAAATGAGGCTGATATTGAGTTCTATTTTGACAAACAGACGCTTGTAGACGGAAAGACATTCACGTTCAATCCGCGTGAGGGTTATGTCTATACATTTGCAATACATTTTGCAGAACATGGAGAAACCGTGAATAACAGTTGTTGGGGTTCGTTCCCATTGACGTTGAAGGTTGTGCCTGAAAATCTTGTATGGAATGGAACCGGTGCTACAAGCAACTGGAATAATGATGCCAACTGGAAGCGTGCCGATGCTAAGGACTTGAAGAATACAGACGGCACATATACTGATAATGCTGAAAATACAACAGACAAAGGCTTTGTGCCGATGCTGTTCTCTAATGTCATCATGCCTGCAGGAAGCAGGGCTGAGCTTTATATGGCAGGATATGGAGAAGGCGGTAATGGATGGGTAAATACGAGCCGTCCAAGTTATATGGAACTGCCGACAGAGAATATTCAGTATGACCTGATGGCTTATGAAAAAGGCGGCGCACTCACCACTCAGCGCTACCGTGTGAATATCTGCCGCGACATCCACTTTGAGCCGGGCGCACAGATGCTGCATGCCGAGCAGCTGCTCTATAACAAGGCATGGACAGACGTGGAGGTTACTCCGGGACAGTGGACAGCCGTAAGCACACCGCTGCAGGGCGTTGTTGCCGGCGACTGGTATGCTCCTACTGCAACAGGAAGACAAGAGACAGAGTATTTCAAGGATATAAAATTCACTGATGGAGGCTATAACCGTCTGAATCCTGCCGTTTACCAGCGCAGCTGGAGTACAGGAGCAAATATCGTTGAAAACTTGCAAGGTACAAATACTCCTGTATCGTTTACTACAGAATGGAGCTCTGCATACAACGACGAAAGCGTGCCATATATTGCAGGTGGCGGATTCTCCATCAAGGGCGTTACGTCCAAAAGCTCATTGCTGTTCCGCTTCCCGAAGGCTGATACAGAATATAAAATAAGTACTGCTGAGGATAAAAGCGTTGACCGTACCAATGCAGGCAAGCTGCTTGTCAGCAACATGGTTGATCGCAGAGATCCGTATACGTATGTTCATTCTGATAAAGTTACAGTTAAGCTTACTCCGTCTGCTGACGGCAAGTATCTGATGGTGGGCAACCCGTTTATGGCTCCGCTCGATGTCCAGGCGTTTGTTGCTGCCAATGCTGCCAATGCTGCCAATGCTGCCAATAGCGGCGTGCTGGCTCAGAAATATTGGATTAACTCAGAAACAACGGCTGTAACTTATGATGAAAATAGTAATACATGGTCAGAGAGCACATCTCTTATTGCACCATATTCTGTGTTCTATGTTCAAATAGCTGAAAAAGCAACACCTGATGAAAAGGGCAATTTTAAAGTTAATTTCACTGCTGACATGCAGAAGTTTGAAACAACTTCAACAGGTGAAGGCTCACAGGCTGTTTCTCTCAAGATAACGGCAGAAGCCGCTGAAGGCTCAAGCAGCGCGGCTGTGCGCTATGCCGCTTCGGCAAGCAACGGCTTCGGCATGGAGGATGCACAGATGATTAGCGGACTGACAGGCAATGCCGACAACGCTCCTAAGGTTTACACCGTAGCCGGCAACACGGCAGTGAGCGTCAACCAGCTGAAAGACGCACAGCGCATACCGTTAGGCGTTACGGCAGCCGACGGCTCAGTGGTAACCCTTACGTTCAGCGGCGTGGCAGCCGTTAAGGATGCCGCTATCTACGACGCCGAGCTGCAGAGCGAGACACCGCTCTACGAAGGCTATCAGCTCACGGTTAACGGTCCGTCATACGGCCGCTACTTCCTGATAGGTCACGGCTCGGGCACAACAGGCATAACCGAAACGGGCGCCGACGGCAACGTCAGCGTAAGCTCTATCGTTCCGCGCCAGGTTGTCGTTACGTCAGACACGGCTCTGCGTTCAGTGAGCGTATGGTCGGCAGGCGGTGCACTTCTGAAGAAAGTATCGCCCAACGGCAACTTCACCTGCACTCTCAATGGTGTCGACAGCGGCATGGTTGTCGTGCGCACAGAGACAGAGAGCGGCTCGCAGGTGACGAAAATAAGAGTTAGGTAAGTTTTTTATATTTTGACCGACAGGTCAAGTTGCAGGAGAGAATGGGAGTGTCCGTGAGGATACTCCCATTATTTTTTATGCCAGTTGTGAGGACATACCGGAAAGAACGGGGATGGGACATATGACTGCCGGTGAGTAGATGACGATGCCAAATTTGCCGTTTGTTGACTATTTGTAAGATATATGTACTGCTTTTTAGTCTGTTTTACGCTAATACGTGCGTTAGATGTGTTAAAAACCTGATAATGTTTGGCACAATGAAAAGTTAGCACTATCTTTGACACTGAAAGGAAGGAGGCAGAACATAATGCTGAAACACCTTAATAATATAGTAAAAACACATAATTGAAATATAAACCTTAAAACTATGAATTCAGAAAAGAATATCCGTATGGAGCACGACCTCCTCGGCGCACGTGAGATTCCGGCAGACGCATTGTATGGCATACAGACATTGCGCGGCGTTGAGAATTTCTCAATCAGTAAGTTCAAACTCAGCCAGTATCCTCTGTTCATCAACGGTCTGGCATACACAAAGTGGGCTGCTGCTGAGGCAAACCATCAGCTCGGGCTGCTTACCGATGCCCAGTATGAGGGTATCAAGGCTGCTTGTCAGGACATATTGGCCGGCAAATATCACGACCAGTTCCCCGTGGACATGATTCAGGGCGGAGCAGGCACCAGCACCAATATGAACGCCAACGAGGTTATCGCCAACATTGCGCTGAAACACATGGGCTTCAAGCCGGGCGACTATGAGCACTGCTCTTCTCACGACCACGTGAACCGCTCACAGTCTACCAACGACGCATATCCTACGGCTATCCACATGGGCATGTATGCCAGCCATCTTGCCCTTGTTCCACATATCAAAGAGCTTATCGCGGCATTCCGCAAGAAGTCGGAAGAGTTTGCACACATCGTAAAGATGGGACGCACACAGCTCGAGGACGCTGTGCCGATGACTCTCGGACAGACCTTCTCAGGCTTTGCAAGCATACTCGAGGCAGAGCTGCTGCATCTCGACCAGGCTGCAGCCGACTTCCTTGAGGTCAACATGGGCGCAACTGCCATAGGTACGGGCATCTGCTCTGAGCCGGGCTACGCAGAGAAGTGTGTTAAGGCTTTGGCAGAGATTACCGGATGGGACATCACTCTCGCAAAAGACCTCGTGGGCGTAACCTCAGACACATCTTGCATGATAGGCTATATGTCAGAGCTGAAGCGCATCGCCGTTAAGATGAGCAAGATAAGCAACGACCTTCGCCTGCTGGCCAGCGGTCCGCGCTGCGGTCTCGCAGAAATCAATCTCCCGGCACGTCAGCCCGGTTCGTCAATAATGCCCGGAAAGGTAAATCCCGTTATTCCTGAGGTTGTAAGCCAGGTTGCGTTCAAGATTATCGGCAACGAGCTTTGTGTCACCATGGCCGGCGAGGCTGCCCAGATGGAGCTTAACGCCATGGAGCCTGTCATGGCTCAGTGCTGCTTCGAGTCAGTAGACCTTATGGCCAATGCATGCGACACACTGCGCACGCTCTGTGTTGACGGCATTACTGCCAACGAGGATAACTGCCGCCGCGAGGTTAACCGCAGCATCGGCATCGTTACAGCCCTCAACCCCTACATCGGTTACGAGCATTCTACAGAGATTGCCAAGAAGGCCATGGAGACAGGCCGCGGCGTTGTTGAGCTTGTGCTTGAGGAAGGAATACTTACTCAGGAAGATCTCGACACCATCCTTGATGCCAAGAACATGGTTCGCCCTGTTAAGCTCGACATCCACCCGAAATGCTAGTTTTGATGTTCCTGCTTTCTGCCTTTAATTTCGTTTAAGGGCTAAGTTGATATTTTCCGTGCCGTCCGGTTCCTTTCATGGGAATTTGGGCGGCACGTCCTTTTGTCATCCCTTATGGTGCGCAGCGTCTCTTTCGCCATGTGGCAGGCTGTGATACATGCCTGCTGATGCCTCTCTGCATCTTCTCAACAAGCCACTCGCCAAAACATGAAAATCAGAAGGCCGGTTTGGCCCTGAAAAACATGCCACTTTTGAGTGAAAAGTGGCCGAGTTACGATGCGTAAACGATAGGTTAATGATTTGAAACATGTACGCCTGATTTTGATTACAGTTTTTCTTTTCCTGCCTTTCTCTCTGAATGTTCTTTAAGCATAATCGTGTTTTCTCCTTATGATTTTTTGCGGCTAATGGAGGCAGGCGCTGTTGCAGCCTGTCTGTTACCCCAAATCAGTCATTAGATTGCACGTAGCTTTATCAATTTTGCGCATTCCTGTTTTCAGCCCGTCTTTTTATTTCTATTGGCGCAAGGCGCTAAGCGCAAACTAAGTTCAGCGCAGGCAAATTAAACAGCGTTTCCCGATAATCATTGTATTACAATGGTTTACGATAAAATGGAATGTTTGATGATAGGTGGACGCACCTGGGGTGCGTCCCTACATTGCACTACTTGGAGGCTCCAAAAGTCTTGTTGCTTCTTGTCGCAAGCACTACGTTGGCATTTGACTCTAACTGCTTGAACTCCTTTAACTTCGGCGTAGCCAGTCATAAAAGTGCCTGTGAAAAAATTAACTAAAATCTGCTCAAGATAGAACAAAAATCCCGACCGAATTCTAATAACAGATTGAGGTTTTAACATGCCTCAAGTATAAGTAGCCGGAATGTGAAATCTTATTCAGCGAATATTTTTATCCGTGGCATATAAATGAGAGGCGTGGCTTCTGATGTTCACTTTTGACATATTTTCAAAAAACATTGCATTGATTTTGTTAAACCAATGATTTGCGTTATCTTTGCATAATATAATCAGCATCTCGGCATAACACTCAAACGTGGTTTGGCGATTCTGCTCTCGATTTGCATTATCTTTGCATAATAATAAGCTGCATCTCGGCATAACATTCAAGCACGCTTGATGTTTCTGCTCTCGATTTGCATTATCTTTGCATAAGATAATCTGCATCTCGGCATAACGCTCAAACGTATCTTGGTGGCTTTGTTGTCGGGTTACGTTATCATTCTGTTAATGACATGTTTAATTTTAAACAATAAAATATGGAACAAAAGTTTTTTATATATAACACTCTGAGCCGCCGTAAGGAGCTCTTTGTGCCTATCCACAGCCCCAATGTGGGCATGTATGTGTGCGGCCCTACAGTGTATGGCGATCCGCATCTGGGCCATGCACGCCCGGCAATAACCTTCGACATCCTGTTCCGCTACCTCAAGCATCAGGGCTATAAGGTGCGCTACGTCAGAAACATCACCGACGTGGGCCATCTGGAACACGATGCCGACGATGGCGACGACAAGATAGCAAAGAAGGCACGTCTGGAGCAGCTCGAGCCTATGGAGATAGCACAGCACTACACCAACCGCTATCACGACGCCATGAAGGCGCTCAACGTGCTGCCGCCAAGCATTGAGCCTCACGCCACTGGGCACATCATAGAGCAGGAGGAGCTGGTGAAGCAGATTATAGACAACGGCTTTGCCTATGAGAGCAACGGCAGCATCTATTTCGACATCGCAAAATATAACGAGAAATATCACTACGGCATACTGTCTGGACGCAACCTCGACGACGTTATCAACGCCAGCCGCCAGCTTGACGGTGTGGGCGAGAAGCGCAATCAGGCCGACTTCGCCCTGTGGAAGAAGGCGCAGCCCGAGCACATCATGCGCTGGCCGAGCCCCTGGAGCGACGGTTTCCCCGGATGGCACTGCGAGTGTACGGCCATGGGACGCAAGTATCTCGGCGACCACTTCGACATACACGGCGGAGGCATGGACCTCGTGTTCCCGCATCATGAGTGCGAGATAGCGCAGGCTGTGGCAAGCCAGGGCGACCAGATGGTGAAATATTGGATGCACAACAACATGATAACCATCAACGGACAGAAGATGGGCAAGAGCCTCGGCAACTTCATCACGCTCGAGCAGTTCTTCACGGGCAACCATCCGAGCCTCGACAAGGCTTATTCGCCTATGACGATACGCTTCTTCATCCTCTCTGCCCACTACCGCGGCACGGTAGACTTCTCTAACGAAGCCCTGCTGGCAAGCGAGAAGGGACTGGCCCGACTGATGTCAGGCATTGCCGACTTAGACCGCGTGCCCGTGTCAGACAAGTGCGACGCGCAGACCGAGGAGTTTGTGAAGAACCTGCGCCAGAAGTGCTACGACGCCATGAACGACGACCTTGCCACACCTCAGGTCATCAGCTATCTGTTTGAGGCCTGCGGAGTGGTCAACAAGCTGCTCGACCACAAGGCCACTATCTGTGCCGACTGCCTGAAGGAGCTTGCCGACACGATGCGCCTCTTTGCGATAGACCTGCTCGGACTGAAGGAAGAGAAGGGCAACTCGTCTGACGCACGCGAGGAAGCCTACGGCAAGGTGGTAGACATGGTGCTGAGCCTCAGGGCAAAGGCAAAGGCCGAGAAAGACTGGGCCACAAGCGACCGTATACGCGACGAGCTGGCTGCTGCCGGATTCGAGGTGAAAGACACCAAGGACGGCTGCGTATGGAGACTCGACAAATAATGTTGATGTCATGTTACTGAAACCTGTGATGTGTATGTCTGTCGTGCCTGCCAAATCCTTTGGCAGCATGATGCCGGCCTGCAGCTTCAGCAGGGCATACGTATGATGCTTCTGTTTACACATCTTATATAATATATAAAGAGCAGCGGCATGTTGGCCGCCCGTTTCCTAAGGTATGCGTGCCGCTGCTCTTTCTTTCAAAAAAGTTTTTTTTATCCAATGCAGGATAGTCTCTTATGTGAGGCATTAACCAACAGAGGTCAGACTATGAAAAATATTGCTTACGTTTTGTCTTTATTGATGTTAACGCTCATGACGGCCTGTTCCGACCGTAAGGAGTATGTTATAGCCATGTCGCAGTGCAGCGAGGACATCTGGCGCGAAAAGCTCAACACCGAGATGCTTGCCGGCACTTATCTTTACGACAACGTCACGTTGAGGGTGGCCTCGGCCAACGACGACAACGTAAGGCAGACTGAGCAGATAAACGGCTTTGTAAACGATGGCGTCGACATCCTTATTGTCGCCCCAAACCAGATGAACACCGTTACGCCGGCCATCGAGAACGCATACAACAAAGGCATACCCGTAATACTTTTCGACCGCAAGACCGCTTCAGACAAATACACGGCATTTATCGGCGCCGACAACGTAAAGATGGGGCGCACCATGGGCGAGTATATCGCTTCGCGCCTTGGCGGCAAGGGGCGTGTCCTGGAGATTACGGGCCTTAAAGGCTCGTCGCCGGCCATAGAGCGCCATCAGGGCTTTGCCGATGCCCTGAAGCACTATCCGGGCATAGAGCTGGTGGCCGTGAGCAGCGGCACATGGATGCAGCAGAGCGGGCGCAAGGTCATGGAGGCCATGCTCGACAGCGTGGGCGGCAACATCGACTACGTGTTTGCGCACAACGACCGCATGGCCCTCGGAGCGCGTCAGGCAGCCCAGGCACGCGGACTGGCAGGCCGCATAAAGTTTATCGGCATCGATGCCCTGCCGGGCAAGGGCGGAGGCATCGAGCTGGTGCGCGACGGCGTGCTCGACGCATCATATATCTATCCCACGCGCGGCGACATGGTAATGCAGCTGGCCATGAGCATTCTTGAGAAGCATCCCTACCAGCGCGAGAACCTGATGAAGACAGCCCTCGTAACCAAAGACAACGCCGAGGTGCTGCTGATGCAGGCCGAAGAGATGAACAAGCTAAACGACAAGCTCAACATGATGCACGACCGCGTGAACATGTATCTCACGCAGTACAGCCATCAGAAGGTCTACCTCATGATGTTCATCATCATCCTTGTGCTGCTGGTGCTCTCGTTTGTAGCCTTCTACCGCACCATCGTAGTAAAGCGGCGCATGCGCGAGGATGCTGCCAACGCCAAGCTGGTGTTCTTCACCAACATAAGCCATGAGTTCCGCACACCGCTCACTCTCATTGCCGACCCTGTCAGGCGCATGCTCGAGGCCGACAACCTGACCACGCAGCAGCGCTCCATGCTCTGCCTGGTAAGAAAGAATGTCGACGTCATGCTCAGACTTGTTGGCGAGATTCTCGACCTTCGCAAGATTCAGAACGGCAAGATGCAGCTCACCGTGAGCCGCTTCAACCTGTCGGACAGCGTAGGGCAGTGGGTGGCCAACTTTGCGCCGCTGGCCGACAGCAGGGACGTGGAGCTGAGCGTTGACTGCGGCCACGACATAAACATAGAGGCCGACCTGTATAAGATGGAGCGTATATGCTATAATCTTATCAGCAACGCCATAAAATACAACCGCAAGGGCGGCAGAGTGAGGATAAGTCTTGCTGCCGACGGCGGCATGGCGCGCCTGACCGTAAGCGATACGGGCATAGGCATACCGCGCGACAAGATTAACCACGTGTTCGACCGCTTCTTCCAGGCATCAGCCGAAAACCGCGGAGGCACAGGCATCGGGCTTGCCATAGTGAAGGCCTTTGTCGACCTTCATCACGGACAGGTTACGGCAGAGGCCAACGCCGACGGCGGGGCAACGTTTATGGTGAGTCTGCCGCTGACGCAGCCCGGAGAAACCATAGTGGAGCAGCCTGATGTAGCAGCCCTGGAGACAGGCGACAGCGTTCCGGCAGACATACCTATGAGCGGCGGCGTGGAGATGATGACGGCACAGGACGACGGCGAGCGCAAGTCGATAGTGGTGGTAGACGACAACAGCGACGTTAAAGACTATATCGTCAGTCTGCTCTCGGCCCACTACGATGTAAAGTGCGCGTCCGACGGCCGCGAGGGCCTCGCCTTGTGCGTCAAGTATGTGCCCGACCTGGTTATCTGCGACGTGATGATGCCCGTGATGGATGGTCTTGAGATGTGTCGCCGGCTGAAGGCGGAGACAGCCACGAGCCATGTGCCCGTCATACTGCTCACTGCCCGCACCTTCGACGACCAGCGCGCCGAGGGCTACGACTGCGGCGCCGACGCCTACATAACCAAGCCCTTCAGCAGCAACGTGCTGCTGTCGCGAGTGCGCAATCTGCTCAATGAGCGCATGAAACTGAAAAATATCTATTCGGGTGCCGAGGCAGAGGAGGACAAGGCTGCCGATGATCCCGATACACGCTTTGTGGCCGACTTCAGGCATCGCCTGAAGGAGCATCTGTCTGACTCAGAGCTCAATGTTGAGACTCTTGCCGCCGAACTCGGCCTTAGTCGCGTGCAGCTCTACCGTAAGGTGAAGCAGCTCACTGGTTCGTCGCCCGTTGAGATAATACGCATAACGCGCCTGAAGGCTGCCGAGCAGCTGCTGCGCACCACATCGAAGACCGTGTCGGAGATATCCTACGACGTAGGCTTCTCGTCGCCGTCTTACTTCACCAAGTGTTTTAAAGACTATTTCGGCCATCTGCCCAACGAGGGCCGCGGCGTGTAGTCGGCTTGTCAGATAAATATCAGTAAAAAATAATTATTGCGTGGTGTGTGTCAAAACTCCATTCTTAAAAAATATGAGCTGATAATTTGAAACTTGAGCATCTCCAAAAAGCTAAATGAAGGGTCGTATAATTACTCAATACAGAGTTTTATACGACCCTTTTTAGTGCTATGGTTATAATCTGTAACTTTGTAGAGTGCCCATTTTAGTTTTGACACACTCTCTTTTTTCATTCCCGGTGCCAACCAGACAAAACAAAACTTCTTAACCTCATATTTATCTTCGGGATTCGTCTGCATTATTGTTCGTCCTGTCTGCTCATTCCTGCCCTGCCGCCGTGTCCAGCCACGGCATATCTCTGTTGCCGCATTCAGGAATATAAAGAAAATGTTAATAAGTGTGTAGCCCTTTTAGGCTTTATTGGCCATGAAACGGGCAAAACAGACCACAGAAATCGTACAAAGTATGTAAATTTTGTTACATGAACGAAATTTTTAATTCATTGGTATAAAATTGTTAACAGAAATTTCATAATCTAAATAATTTTGCTAGCGACAAAAGTCACGATAAACAATTTATTAAACCATAAAAACGCAGTAAAAATATGAAGAACATTAAACTAATGCTATCAAGCGTAAAGCGTATTGTGCTGTTCTTCGTCTTAATGAGTTTCGGCTTGTATGCCACGGCTCAGACAACGATGGAAGTCAGCGGTACGGTGAAAGACGATCAAGGTGAGACGGTTATTGGAGCCAGTGTGCTTGAAGAAGGTACGACAAACGGTGCTGTAACCGACATAGACGGAAACTTTAAATTAAAGGTGAAGGAAGGCGCCAAGATCAGAATTTCTTATGTAGGTTACAACACAGTGACGCTTCCGGCGCGTCAGAACATGGTTGTAAAGCTCGAGGAAGCCGGCAACATTATGGACGAACTTGTTGTAACAGGTTATACCACTCAGCGTAAAGCCGACCTTACAGGATCTGTGTCTGTAGTTTCGACAGACGACCTGAAGACAAGTCCGGATGCCGACCCGATGCGTGCATTGCAGGGCCGTGTTCCGGGTATGACTGTTACAGGCAATGGTTCGCCAATAGGAACAGGAACAGTAAGAATACGTGGTATCGGTTCGTTCAACTCTTCACAAGACCCGCTTTTCGTAATCGACGGTGTGCCAACAACAATGTCTCTCAACTCTCTTAACACTAACGACATTGAGAGCATGCAGGTGCTTAAGGATGCGGCTTCGGCTTCTATCTATGGTTCGCGCGCGTCTAACGGCGTCATCATTATCACGACAAAGCAGGGTAAGAAAGGCGGCAAGATGAAGGTTGACTTCTCTGCAAATCTTACGGCTTCGTTCTACACATCACAGTCATTGATGAACCTGTGTAACTCTGCCGAATATGCCACTGCAATGGCTCAGGCAGCCCTGAACGACGGAATAGACCCTGTTACATATGCAGCCAACTACGGACTTAATCTCAACGCCGCCAACGGAACCCCTATCACGGTATGGAATCCGGCAACAGAACAGTATGAGAATTATACTGTAAACGGCCGTTATGACGGATTTATCAACAGCGCAAAAACAATGAAATATTCAGATACAGACTGGCTTGACGAGATTTCGCGTACAGGCTTCTCTCAGAACTACGACCTGTCTATATCTAACGCAACAGACAAATATTCGGCATTATTCTCTTTAGGATACAAAAAGAACGAGGGTATATTGAAGTATACTTCGTTTGAGAATATTTCTGCCAGAATGAATTCTTCTTACAACATTAACAAGAATCTTACAGTAGGCGAAAACTTCACCATAACATGGTCGAGACAAGTTGACTGTGCGCCAATGGAGAATGCCTTGAAAATGGCTCCTATCGTGCCGGTATATGAGACTGACGGAACAACATTCGGTGGTCCTGTAGGAAGCATGTCCGACCGTCAGAACCCGCTCCGTGAGATGTATCAGAACCGTGATAACCATCTTGACTACTGGCGTCTGTTCGGTAATGCATACGTAGAGCTGAAGCCGATTGAAGGCCTTGTGCTCCGTTCAAGCTTCGGTATCGACTTCTATACATCTTTTATACAGTCGATGAATCATACCTTCCATTCAGATATCGTCAACAACAACGTTGCAAGCACAACGCTCTCTAACAAGAATGATATGAACTGGACATGGTCTAACACAGCCACTTACAACTTTACGCTTGCCGACAAGCATGATTTCTCTGTTCTGCTGGGTGTCGAGTTGTCAAAGCAGAACTCTATCGACTGGTCAGGCTACAATGAAGGCTATGCACTCGAAGATCCTGACTATATGTGGCCTAACGCTGCAACAGGCACAGCCCGCGTTGCCGGCGCAATGGTAGGATACAGGCTCGCTTCTTTCTTCGGTAAGGTTGACTATAATTATGATGATCTTATCTTGGCTTCGTTCACGATGCGCCGCGACGGTTCTTCACGTTTCGGCAAGGGCAACCGCTGGGGTACATTCCCCGCAGCCACATTAGGCTTCCGTGTATCCAAACTGCTTGAAAAAGACTGGTTAGACGACTGGAAAATACGTTTGTCATGGGGTAAGACCGGTAACCAGGCTATAGACAACAACGCACAATTCGGACTGTATGTCGCTGATTATGGATTAGACCGTATAACCTCTACAGCCTATGACCTTTTCCTTCAGGGCTCAGGCACATTCCCTTCTGGATACCGTGCCACACAGCTGCCTAATGCAAACCTGAAGTGGGAGTCGGCCACACAATATAATATAGGTACAGACTTTACGCTGTTCCACAACATGCTCTATGGTTCTATCGACTGGTATATCAAGGACGTTGACGACATGCTTATCAATCCGGCATATATCGGTACAAAGGGCGAGGGTGGTGCAACATGGATGAATGGTCCTTCGCTGCGCAACTGGGGTATGGAGTTTATGCTCGGATACCGCAAGACACTGCCATGCGGACTTGGACTCGACATCAACGCCAACGCCGACTTCTTCCGCAACAAGGTTACATCACTGCCCGAAACAGCAACAGGCTCTTATGCTCATACGTCTAAGGAGAATCTCGTAGAGTCAGAACAGCCTTATGGTTCAATAGTAGGATACGTTGTTGAGGGACTTTATCAGACACAAGAGGAAGTTAATGCATCCGGTCAGGCCAATGCACGTGTGGGCGGACTGAAATACGCCGACCTCGACAAGAATGGTGTTATCAACTCTGATGACCAGGATTGGATCTACAATCCCGTTCCTAAGTTCTCTTATGGCATCAACATAGGCCTTACATATAAAGGTTTCGACCTGAGCATGTTCTGGCAGGGCGTTTACGACAAGGATGTTTATAACAACCAGAAATTCCAGACTGACTTTTGGGCTGTTACTGACGCAGGATCTAACAAGGGTAACCGACTGCTCAACGCATGGAACACCAACAATACCGGCTCAACCATCCCGAGGCTGTCAACGACCAATACAGCCGACGAAGGCCGCGCATCAAGCTATTTCGTTGAGAACGGATCTTATCTGAAACTGCGTACGCTGCAGGTGGGATACACATTCCCTTCAAGTCTTATTTCAAAGCTAAAGATGACAAGTGCACGCGTTTATCTTTCAGGCCAGAACCTGCTTACAATAAAGAGTTCAAGCCTTACATGTCCTGATCCGGAGAACCCGGACTGGAACTATCCGTTGTCAACATCACTCTCATTCGGATTACAATTAAGTTTCTAACATTTTAACGATTTATCAAAATGAAAAAGATATATAGCATATTAGCAGCATGCGTCCTGGGCCTTACGCTGACAAGCTGTGACGATTTTCTTGACTATACTCCTACTGCTGTGGTAGACGAGGATAAGGCCTTTTCTGATCCTGAAGGAATGGTTACCTCTGCTTACGCCATGCTCGGCGACTGCTGGTTCTCATATCCGTTTAATCTCTTTCCTTATGGAGACATAACGTCTGATGACTGTCTTAAGGGCGGAAGCGGACCTAATGATACAGGATATCATGCCATGGATATATGGACAACACTGACTTCTACCACTCCGGGTGAGATGGACGAGCTGTGGTATCGTCTTTATTGTGCCGTGTCTCGCTGCAACCGTGCATTGCTGTCACTTGAACGTAACGGCGAGAGCAAGCTCGGAGCCGAGACTACACGCCAGCGTGTGGCTGAGGTTAAATTCCTCCGTGGTCATTTCTACTATAAGCTGCTCACCGTATTCCGTAAAATACCTTGGATTGATGAGAGAGTAGAAGACGACGGAACACAGGAGTCTGTAAGAAATGACCAGTACACTTATGAAGAACTCTTCGGCAAGATTATCAGCGACTTTAAGGTTGCTTATGATGTTTTGCCGGTAAAAGAGCCGGGACAGGACGGCCGTGCCAACAAGGTGGCAGCCGCTGCATACCTTGCAAAATGCTATCTTAACCTCGCATGGGGTAACGGATATGAAGCAGGTACAGGTGTTGACCACATCAACACAAACTATATGGACAGCGTTGTGATATACACCGACGAAGTTGTCAACTCTGATTACGGTTATCTCGAGGATTATGGCGACATTTTCCTTCCCGAATATAAGAACAGTAAAGAGTCTGTGTTTGCAGTACAGTGTTCTGACTATGAGGATGACCATACTACTTACGGCCGTGCCAACTGGTCGGTAATGCTTAACGGCTGCTGGGGTATGTGGTCTTGCGGATGGGATTTCCACAAGCCTTCTCAGAACCTCGTAAATGCCTTCAAGACAAAGGACGGTCTGCCAATGTTTGACAATTACAACGACAGTGTTGACTATCCTATCAACGGACAGCCTACTGCACAGAAGTGGGATCCGAGATTGTTCCATACTGTAGGAATGCCATCTTTCCCATACAAATACGAGAAGGAATATACGCAGACTATGGCTAACTCTCGCGACGCTACCGACTATGGCTATTATACATCGCTTAAGGAAGTTCCGCAGCGTTCTAAGGGTGAAACATTCAATGATTCATGGCAGGCTTTTGCAACAAACGACTATGTAATACGTTATACAGATGTCATGCTTATGCGTGCTGAAGCACTCATCGAACTTGGCCGTCTGTCTGAGGCCCGCGTCATCATCAACGATATCAGACGCCGTGCTGCCAACTCTGTGAACAAGCACATTGAATATGCTGCCGACCAGTGCCAGATAGCAGAATATCCTGTTTCTCCGTATTTCGACAACAAGGAGAACGCACGCAAGTGCCTGCGCTGGGAGCGCCGTCTTGAGATGGCTATGGAGAACGGACGCTTCTTCGACCTGCGCCGTTGGGGTGTTGCTTCTCAGACACTTAACGCTTACTTCGCAAGCGAGCAGAACTCTACATACGGCTTCTTCGACCACAACGGCAACGTGATGGAAGGCGCGCCAGTATCATACGATGAAAACGGCAATGTTACAAGTGCCAGGGAACAGCATTACGGACAGTATTACCGCGATGCTCACTTTACGGCAGGCAAGAACGAGTTCTTCCCGATACCTTATAATCAGTTGTTCTACATACCTGGATTATACACCCAGAATCAGAATTATGATTAAAGGATAATTGCCGGTTGCATTCATGGAATAGAAGATGATAGGTATTTTAAGTTGATGAAGATACATCCGGCGGATGTGCGATGTATTTTGCATAAGATTTCGTGCGGATGTATCTTTTAAAGGTAATAAGATTGTTTTTAAAAGGATATTGCCAATATTGTATACATTGGTAAAATTATAATGACGGCGGTCGTGTAGGTGCAGCGTGCAGGAATGCTGCCGACATTGCAGATTCATAAAGGATACAGCATAACAGAAGAGTGTGCCTTGTTAAGTGCTGAAACGTATTTTGAACAAATAACAGCTCTGATCAGAACCTGCAAAATATTAACCGTTCCGTCTTGAATAGAGAAAAATTTTTAGGATATATAAAGAATATAATCATGAAAATAAGAAACATACTTGTAGCATTACTTCTTGGAACAGCCTCTTTTCAGGTGGCTGCACAGAATTGTAATGTGTCTTTCCTGAGCAAGTCGCATTGTATTATGCGTGCTGAGGGCAATAGCCGCTACGTGCTGCTGCCTGTACAGGAGTCATCAGAAATAACCAATGTCAAAGTGATTGTTGACAATAATGTTGTAAAGACATTGAACGTAAAGCTTGCCACAGACAATATAGACTATTACGTTCCGCTGGACATCTCGAAGCTTGACGGCAAGAAGGTTTTGTTCGACTTCCACGTAAACGGAGTTGACGGCAAGCCTACGGCAATGAAGGATTATGCCTGCTGGAAAAACATTTCTTATGCCGACACCTTTGACACTGCTAACCGCGAGAAGTTCCGTCCCGCATATCATCACACGCCTGCATACGGCTGGATGAACGACCCTAACGGAATGTTCTATAAAGACGGTGTCTACAATCTTTATTATCAATACAATCCGTACGGTTCACAATGGGAGAACATGACCTGGGGACACTCCTCAAGCCGTGACCTCGTAAACTGGACCGACGAAGGCTTGGCCATTGAACCCGACGGCCTTGGCACAATCTTCAGCGGCAGCTGTGTGGTTGACAAGGACAATACCGCCGGGTTTGGTGCCGGAGCCGTAGTGGCATTCTACACCACGGCAGGCGAGAACCAGACGCAGAGCATGGCCTACAGCACTGACAACGGAAAGACATTTACCAAATATGACGGCAACCCAATTCTGACTGCCGACGTGCCAGACTTCCGCGATCCGCACGTGTTCCGTCACGAAAAGAGCGGCCGCTGGATTCTGATTCTGGCAGCAGGACAGGAGATGCGCATATACTCTTCGGCCAACCTGAAAGACTGGACCTATGAGAGCAGCTTCGGCAAGGGCTACGGATGCCATGAGGGCGTGTGGGAGTGTCCCGACCTCTTTGAACTGCCTGTTGAAGGCAAGAACTACAGCAAGTGGGTGCTTGTGTGCAACATAAACCCCGGCGGACCTGCAGGCGGCAGCGCCACACAGTATTTCACCGGAACATTCGACGGCCATAAGTTTACCTGTGACACAAATCCCGAGGTTACAAAATGGGCCGACTATGGCAAGGACAACTATGCCGGAGTAACTTTTGACAACGCTCCCGACGGACGCCGCATAATGATAGGCTGGATGAGCAACTGGCAGTATGCCAACCAGGCGCCCACACAGCAGTATAGAAGTGCCAACACCATTGCGCGCGACCTGTATCTCTATACAGACGGAACGACAGAATATCTGGCATCGAAGCCTTCTGTAGAGAACGAGAAAATGAGAGGAAAGGCTGCCGTGAAGAAGAATATTTCAGGCTCGAAGACAATAAGCAAGATGTTCAGCAAGCCGCGCGGCACCTATGAGGTGGTGCTCACTCTGGGCAATGACAATGCCGGCAACGTTGAGCTTGTGCTCTCTAACACAAAGGGCGAGAACGTAAGCATGATGTATGATGCAGCCAAAGGCACACTGAGCTTCGACCGCCGCAAGAGCGGAAACGTTTCGTTCAGCGACCAGTTCCCTGCCGTGTCTGTGGCTCCCGTTATTGGTTCTAAACTCAATGAGCTGCGCCTTTATGTAGACAACTGCAGCGTTGAGGCCTTTGCCAACGGCGGACGCTCGGTTATGACCAACCTCGTGTTCCCGTCAGAGCCATACAACAGCATATCAGTTAAGTGCGACGGCAAGAAGAAGTCGGCCTCGCTCGTTGTATATCCTTTAAACAAATAACTTATGAAACCAACCAAGACCATATATCTCATCCCTGTGATGTTCTGCTTCTTCGCCATGGGTTT